>JAEEGL014890521.1_pt1 | contig 10259 bp, 8 predicted proteins | sample 9134231 | NCBI WGS metagenome assembly JAEEGL01 (sample SAMN16246548, study PRJNA631951) | gut metagenome | biome: gut microbiome; feature: rumen; material: fiber-attached | host: Bos | place: Iran: Karaj | collected 2018-10 | reverse complement strand
TTATTTAACATTTTTTGTATTGAAGAAAATGGCATTGGTATATGTTTAATAACAACTTTTATACCAGACATACTAGTTAATGAAGCTAAGTAACCTGGTAATATAAATTTTGGATAAGATATAACTGTTAATATAGTTGCATATTTATCACTTATTACAAAATCAGCTGATCTATATTGTAATCCTTTAGGTGCAATTTGTGTTTTTATATCCATATTATGACACCACCGTTCCAAATGTAGTTGTTGTACCACCATTTAAGAAGTTATCTAAAATCATTCTTAAATCGTCATTACTTGTTTGACTTGTAGATAATCCTGCAGCAGCAAAATTATTAACTAAATTTCTAATTCTTTTACCTATTAAATCATTATCTCTTGTTTTAAATAGTAAGAAAAATTCTGTATCAACTACATTATTATTCATAAACATATTAGCTTTATTTATATCATCCATAACTAACTTTCTTTTTATCGGACTAGTTAATGAATTATATAATAATTGTAATTGTGATAAATATGTATTAATATCAACTGGTCTATCAGCAGCTATTATCCAAAATTCATAATCTATTATGTTATAAACATTTTTTAAGTTTTCTACTGTCATTCTTTGCATATCAGGATCCAAAATAAATATGTTTTTAGGCATTATTTTAACACCTGTTACTTTTTCACCATTATCAAGTTCGATTATACCATTTGTTATATTTTTTACTGGTACATCATCAACTGTATATTTACTCCTTGTCTTCGCCATGATTGAAACACCAACCCTTCCATATAAAATTTCTTCTTTGTGTAAAGAAATTAAATCCTTCTCTTATAATTGTTAACATATTATGATAATTTGGTATTGGTAATACCAAGAATCCTGTTATTAAACCAGGAGCTAAAGCTATTACAGCAAATAATAGCTTATCAACTGGTAATGTTAATAGCAAAATTAATGTTGCAGCTATACCTATACCAAACATTATTAAATCAAACTTATTAAATATTCCAAAAATCAATAATGATTTTTTAGAGTTTGCAGGGATTAAATATTCATTATTCATATAGTATCACATCCTTTTTAAACTATGTTACTGGATTTGTATCATTATTCTTTCTATACTTGATTTGCTCTTCAGTTTTAGCATCACTTTGATAAATTTTTCTCATTGTAGCAAGGTTAGCCTCAGTACCAGTTTTTATTTTATTTTGAGTTTCATAAAGGTGAGTTAAATCTGCTAATGTTTTTCCTGTAGTACCATCATATGTTTTTGATGAACCATCAGCAAAATTTATTGTTATAGCATGTGTAGCATCTAGGTACCCTTGACTTTGTGCTTGTTGATACTTTTCTCTTACTTCATCAGCATTTCTACTTGCCTCATCGAATTTCATCTTAGCATTTATAAATTCCTCTGATCCATATACTAAATCATATGCTCTTTTATTAATGCCATCGAAAGCATCACTCCATTTAGTGTATGCAGAACCTGTAACAGGACTTGTAAGTGATGCTGCATCAATTATACTCTTAAATCTATCTCCTGATTGCCATTTTTCATCCATTTCACTACGTTCTTTTCTACCTTCATATCTTAAATTACGTTCTTTTTCTATATCTTTAGAATATAATTGATGTGCAGTTGTTCCTTTATACTCTCCACCTGGGTCAAAAATACCGCCTTGTCTAAATCTTCCTGAAACCTCTTGCATAGTATAGTTCATACGTTGTCGCATTTTTTTATCACGATTAGTCAAAGTTGCACGTCCACTTCTTTTAAGTTTATCACTATGCAAAACATTTCCAGCTAAAAGTTTTGCATTACCGCCTAATGAATTAGCAGCATATCTTCCTCCAGCCATTAATGAACCACCAGCCAATGCAACACCTGCATTAATTTTATTTCCTAATAGAGGTACTCTTTCCATTCTCTTCATTGGGTTTAAAGTAAATCCACCATCTAATTTAAATCCAAATAAATCTTCTAATAATTTTGGTAATTGCTTAGCAAATATCAATACACCTAATACCAAAAATGCCTTAACTAAAAATTCATCAAACCCTGCCATATTAGTATTTATTTGAACATGGTTGCTAGGATCTAGAATAATTCCAATCATTGCAATTGCAAAATATAAAGCACATAATCTAATGAATAAATCCAAATAAGTTTTTGTTGTCATCTTTAACCATTTAGAAAACATTCCGTCTTTTGAACTCTTAGGATCAATTCTAGAAATAATTGGTACAGGCGCAATTAATTGTAAAAATCCAAATTTAACTGTACGAATTGCAATGTCAAAACAAAATTGTATCAACACAAGTACCAAAATAATAGCAGCTATCAACGATAATATTTCACGATACGTTCCATAATTATCCCAAATACCATCATATGCATTATAAGGTGAATCTGTATCAAGTGCATCATAATATGTGTCATATCTACATACACCTGCTGTACATGTTGTAATATCTTTTGCATCAGGTGGTACGTTACCTTCATCATAATAATAGAAAGCATTGAACAAATTAAGAGCCATCATATCTCCAACATTACCTGTTACTGTATCAGTATATGTTCCACCAAATATTATTCTTTCTATTGAGTGTTGTGCAGTTATAAAATGTTGCAAATCAATTAATTCAGCAAATATTCTTGGTGTAAATACAATCAATACAAGAGTAATCATTATATTTGGCACTAACTTACCAACGCCTTTTTGTTTATCAGTAAAATCATCTGGATTAACAATATAATTAATAAGTGAAAATGAAACTTTAAACAACATAAAAATTCCAAGTAGTACATAAACTCTTGAAGCAAACAAATTTATAGCATCTTGTGAAATAATATTACTTTCTGCTATATTTATAATTAGAGCATATACATATCTTGCTACGTCATATATACATTCAGCAAGAAATAAAAAGAATACTTCTATTGCATTTAATATAAAATCCATATTTCACCTCTAAACAATATATTTTAACGTATATATTATAGCATAAAAAAAATAATTAATAAATAGATATTATTAATTATTTATATTAATTTGTTATTTTACAAGCCAGCAACCTTTAGCTTTTTCCGAACTATTATTACCTGTTTCACCATTAATGAAACAATTGATACATGACATAACGTTCTTACTATCATCCTTTGCAATAAATCTAACAACAATTTGTACTATAAATACAACTAAGAATACTAAGATTGCAGCAATAAGTCTCTTAATAAATAATCCTTGTGCCTTCTTAATTTCATCTTCTTTTTGTGCCATAACAGATTTACCTAAATCAATCATACCTAAAATAATCAATAAAACTGGAATACCTATTTTGATAACTGTTACAACGATTGATACAACTTGTGGAAATAAACCTTCAAAAGTAAATTCTCCTGTTCCACATGTATATGTTTTGCTTGTTGCGAATGATAAAGCATTAACTAAATTTAACATATTATTACCTCCTTAATTTATGATACTATTTTTTATCTTATATGTCAATATTTTAAAAGCACTTTTACATTTTGTATGGTGATTTTTTAGTTCCATCACCAGATTTTATTTTTTCGTTTGCATTTATATAAATTATTAATTGAATATTTCTATCATAATCACCTATAGATGTACTCATAGATCCACCTGTTGTATAATACATTTCAGATGTTGTACCCTTAACACTTATTATTGACCAACTCTCTTCAAAAAAATCATTAAAATAATTATAATTTGTACATGATTCATCTCTTATGCCTTTGCAATTTTCATCTATACTAGCATTTGGCATATCAGTAGGACTAATTAAGTCTATATATTCACCTTCCAATTTATCATCACATTCAGTAGTTATAGAAAGTGATGGATCATTATATCCTCTTTTACCAACACATATTGGTCTAGAAACTATATGTGTCTTAGCGGAATCAGAGATATTTTCATTATTTTCATATATTTTGTGTATTTCATCTCTTAATCTACTTTTTTCATAATTATTTATCCCATCATATGAATCTGTATCTATGTTATATCTATTATCCCAAATATAAGAATTTTCTTCTTTTCTTTCAGAAATTAATTTTAGATAGCCATCTTCTGTTATTTTAATAATTCTCCAATTTCTACCTGCAAAATTAATATAATTATCAACATTTTCTCCACGATATACATATTCGTTATTTATTAAATAAACGCCATCATTTTCAGTTACTACCTTACTTGCAATATCTCTAACAAAGATATTTGTTTGGTATTTTGAACAAACTAAATAAGGCATATAATTATATTTTTCATTATTTTTTTGAACAACAACATATCCGCTACAATTATTATCGTCAACAAGTTCATCTAATTTTTTAATATAATTATTACTTACTAATACATCTGAACCAACTTTAACAGTTTCGCCTTCCTTTTTTGGTAGTAAATCTTGTTTTTCAAAATACTCTTCCGCAGCGGAAACAAGTTTTTTTTCAGCATTAGAATATGATTTTTTCTTATTTCCACAACCTTGAACTATTAATAATATAATTGCTACTAAAACAAATATGCCCGTAATTATTAATAGATTTCTTATAAGTTTTTGTCTTACTTCACTCATTCAAATCCCCCTATTCACATTTTCCACTTATAAAACAATCAATACATGATATTATTACACTGCTTTCAGATTTTTCATTTACAAATCGAACTGCCATTTTTACTATTATTATTACTAAGAACACTAAAATAGCAGTTATAAGTCTTGAAATAAATGTTCTTTGTCCTTTTTTAATTTCATCATCTTTTTGTGCAAAAACACCTTTTGCAAAATCAATCATTCCAAATATTATTAATAATACCGGTACACCAATTTGAATAACACTAACTAATGTGTTAATTATTTTTATAAGTCTTGATGGTAGATTTTTTAAAGTTCCTTTACCGCATGATACTGTTCCTGCTCTATTGATACCATCTCTTGTCTCACTACCACCTGGGTTATCATAATCTTCTTCTGCAACTAATTCAAATCTTTCAACATTATTTGAAGTAAATTTGTAATCAAGTTTATATGCATCTGATACATATAAATTATAAGTATCATTTGAAGAACTTGAATCTTTAAAATATACTCCATAAATATAATCTCTACAATAACTCATACCTGATTTAAAATCATCAGTTTGTGAAACATTTATATTCCCCTCTTTATAAACTTTTCCATTTCTCACGATTATTCTTGCTGAACCATTTGAATATGTACAATCTAATTCATCAGGAATTGATACATCAGCACTAAGTTCAGTATACCTAAGTGTTACATTTTCAGCAATACTAGCTTGACTACCAGGTTTACTAGATTCTTCTTTTTTTAATTTATACTCTTCTGTGTTTTTATATTCACCTGAAGCATATAAGTAATATTCTGTTGAACCAGGATAAGTAACTGTAAAACCTTTTAATTCACTGACGCATTGTCTTTTCAATATATTATCATGATCCACTAATTTTTTCAAAGAGGCTTGATTATATTGATTACCAATTGAACCAGAAGTCTTTCCACCTACTGTTGTTAATGTTACTGTGCCATTAGTATATTTACATTTAACACTAGTATCTCCGATAACATTAAAAATAACATCATCATGGAAAGATATATATGTATTACCAGAAGCTTCTTGCTTTAGATCTTTATATGTTTTTTCATTTTTAAAATTACTTGTTGTATATAAGTAATAGTCTTGGGAACCAACTGAATTACCAGTATATCTACTAACCATAAAACCATATATTTGGTCAGGACAAGTAGATTTTAATATTCCTTTTGAATCACTTACACTTTTGATGGATATACCTGTTCCAGTAGATGAATAAACAGCACCATCCTTTAAAGTAATAGTTACATTTTGAGTACTATATGTGTAAATACATTTCACTTCTGCTTTTACACTAATATTACTAACAAAAAATGCAACAAATAATGTTAATAATAAATACACTTTTTTCATAAAATCCCTCAATTCGTATCTTTATTATAACACAAATATAATAAATAATAAATACTTTATTTAACATTAAAAAGAGTGTTTTTACACTCTTTTCTATTTTAATTAAATATTTTTTAATATTAATATAATTTATAAATATTAGACTAAACTTGCTTGATCATCATCAATAGTTTTTGATTTTTCTAATATTGCTATTACAGTTTCTCCATTATATGTAGTGTTTATATCATACAATGCATCTTTAAATGTTACAGGCATCATATCAAAAGTTTTATCATTATTATCAGAACTAAATTTAGCTCCTCTTATATCAACGTTGCTAAAATTTTCTATTGGTTCAAAATGAATACCTCTAAAATCACAATTTTTAAGACTCATTTTATACACTTCTTGTGGAATTATATGTGCATTTGAATCTTTAAAATTAATACCTTCTATATTTACATTTTTAAAACTTATTTGACTTAAATCTATAAAAGGTATAAATTCTTTAAGTTCATTTATTATTTCTTTATGATCATCAACATCCACAAAAATATTTTCAACTTTTATTTTTGGAGTAGCAGCATCTGGTTGTAATTCTTTTAATTTTTGCATACCATCTCTTATTTCTGCTAATGTTTTTCTTATTTTTTCTTTTCTCTCTTCTTCATCATTTTGTTGTTTTTGTTGAGCTTCTTTTAATCTTCTTTGTTCTTCTTCTTTTCTTAATTTTTCGTGTAATTCTTTCAATTCTTCTTTATCTTCTTTTAATAATTGTTCTTTAATATCTGAATTTTTATATTCAAACTCAACTTTTGTTAATATATCATCTATATTTGGTGTTATTTTTATATTCTTTTTATTTAATAAATTTTCATTATAATATTTTGTAACATCTAATTTTTTACCACCATACATTAAGAATACATTTTTACCATCATATATAAAATTACTATCAAAACGTACATCATATATTGATCCAATTTCTTCATATTTTTGTGACTTTTTATTATATAAAAGCAATTCATCTTCATCTAAACATAAAATATAATTTGGTTCATAGAATTTTACAGGTTTATATTTAAGAGAAAATTGTTTTCCAAAATCACTATATTTATAACCTCCAAAAAGTTTTTTCTTTGTATCATGACCATCTACAACTGAACTATTTCTTAGTAAATCTGGACTAAGATTTAACAATTTTTCTTTAGAATCAACCCAATCCCAAAGTACTACACCTTTTTCATCAACAACATTATATTTTTGACCTTCTCTTACAATTATCATTCCATCGCGTGATAATAAGTATTGTTTATGATTTTTTTCACACATTGCGAATCCATTTTTGAATTCTCCTATTTTATCAAAATTCATTTTAGATATAGGTGTTCCATTAGTATCAATATAATTATACTTACCTAAATATTTAACTTTTGCTAGACCATTTTTGAAATTTTCAACAGATTCATACCAAGTATTTGATATTTGCATTCCGTTTTTACCAACAAAATTAAAAGTATTTCGATCTTCCACTATTAAATATCCCTCTACAAATTCTTTAATATTTGTATACCAAGAATTTAGAATTGTATTTCCTTGCTCATTTATAAAATTATATTTACCATTTCTTTTAACTTTAGCAAGTCCATCTTTAAATTCTTCTATTGAATCGTACCATGCTTTATCATTTATAGTTTTTCCATTCTTAAGCATGATATTATATTGTTCACCTTTTTTAACGATTGCTTTGCCATCCTTAAATTCACCTATTGAATCATACCATTCATCGCTTATTTGAACACCATTTTTATCAAGAATGTTATATTGATCATTATTTTTTACTTTAAAACCATCTTTTTTGATTTCAATTTCATCATATAATTCATTATTAACTCTCTTACCTGACATGTTAATGAAACTATATTTACCATCAATTTTCACTTTTGCAAAATTATATTTAAAATCTTCAACATCGTCATACCATTCTTCACTAACTGTATTACCAGAAATATTTATGAAATTATATTTCGTACCTTTTCGAACTTTAGCAAATATTCTAAAATCATATGCTTCATCATATAACTCATTATTAATTCTATTACCTAACGCATCAATATACGCCCACTTGTTTTCGATTCTTACACATGCAAAACCATTTTTAAAATCGCGTGCTCCATCATATGTTTCTCCATTGATTGGAACATTGCTAGAATTTTTAAATACAACTTTATTATTTTCTAATACTTTATTAGGACTAGACATATTAATAAAACTTGGATATAATTCAAATCCATCTAGATTTATATAGTTCATAACATTATTTTTGCAAACGGCTGCATATCCATTTTCAAAACTTTCAACATTATCATACCATTGATCATTAATTCTTTTTCCATTTTCATCAATAAAACTAAAAAGATTATTTTTCTTGACTACAGCATATCCATCACTAAAACTTTTAATTTCATCATACCATTCTTCGCTAACAATTTTTTTATTTTCATTAATAATGTTAAATACATTCCCTTGCATTACTTTTGATATTTTACCTTCAGCTGAGTATATTTTATCTAACCATATGTCATTAACTGGTTCACCTTTTGTATCTATATAATTATACTGATTACCTTTTTTAACTAATGCATATCCGTCTTTAAAATCAAAAACTAAATCAAACCATTCTTTACATAGTAAATCATAGTTTTCATCTACAAAGTTATATTTGCCTTCATCTATGGCAATTGCAAAACCATTCTTAAAATCTAAAAAATTTTTTACTTTTTTTCTTAATATTATATTAGATATTGGATTTGAAAATTTTTGCCCACTACTCCCTAAAAAAACCATATCTAATTTTTCTTTTAAATGTTCTTGATATAAATCATCCATTTTTCCCATAAAATCACCTTCTTTTTATATTATATCAAAATATATTTTCTATTTCAATTTAATAAATAAAAAAGAATAAATACTTATTCTATTTTTATTTATTTAAATACTTATATTTTTGTTAATTTTTTCATTGCAAAATAATTAATTGTTAATGTAAATGGTGTTATAAACATTTTAGCAAGTATTTTAGAAAACTTGTTAATTATATCTATATTTATATTTAAAAATAGATTTTTTAATAACAAAACGCAATATGAAGCAAGTAGTATTAATATAATTTGATAAATTACATAAATTAAATATTTATATTTTAATGGTATATTGTTTTTATTGTTTTCAAATATTTTTCTTGTTGAAATAATAAATACATAAGTTACTCCTATTAAAGAACTAATCATATTAGCAATATTAACATTTAATGGAGTTATATTTACTAAAATCGTATATATTATAAAATCAAGAATAAAACCTATACCAGATACAATTACAAATTTAACTGCTTTATTCATTTTTATCAACTCGTTTATATAAATACATTTTAATATATTTTTTTTCTTTAGATAAAACTAATTCATAATCTTTATTATTCTTAAATCCATTCATAAACATATTATCATATCCATCTAATAATAAATAATCAAATTTATATTTTTCAATGAATTCATTAACATCTATATCTCCATTTTCTAAATCAAAGTATTCAAAAAATATATCTTCTTTTTTATTATTGGATTTTAAAAACACTTCAGCTCTTGGATCAATATAGCATTTATATCCTCTCCACTCCATATATCCACCAGTATTATAATCTGTATATAATGTAATATCTTTTGAAGCGTTTAAATCTAAGTAATCAGCAAATTCTTTAATTATTAGTCCATCATAAACTTCGACTTTGAATAATATCAATACTAAAAATATTATAATTGCAAATACATATGTTATTTTATCTTTAATTGATAATCTAATTTGTTCTTTTTTTACTTCTTTTTTGAAATTATAACTTACTATTAAAGGAAAAGATATACAAAAGAATGGTAAACCTCTAAAATGAATTAAGCCAAGAAATATAGTACCAAGAGAAAGTAATATATATCTAATTTTGTTATTTCCTTTATTATGATAAAAAGAATATAATTCAAACAAAATAATTAAATATAAAAGGATTGATGTTGAAGTTAAAGAAAGTGGTTTCATCTCAGCTACCATTATATTTATTTGATAAACTCCATATGAATTAAATAAATATTTTATTGCTTCTATTCCATATGGATTAGCTAATCCCATAATTAAAGATATTATAGTTACAATCATTAATGGTTTTATATTAAACTTATCTTGTTTCATAATCTTTAATACAATCCATTCTGCATAATATGGTAACATAAACACAAAT
>JAEEGL014624547.1_pt1 | contig 10259 bp, 7 predicted proteins | sample 9134231 | NCBI WGS metagenome assembly JAEEGL01 (sample SAMN16246548, study PRJNA631951) | gut metagenome | biome: gut microbiome; feature: rumen; material: fiber-attached | host: Bos | place: Iran: Karaj | collected 2018-10 | reverse complement strand
TAAGAGATAAGCTAATATTTAGTGTATCAAAAAAAATATAAACATTGCTCCTAACTTAGGAAATATGTTAGAATAATAATGTAATAATACAAAGGGGTGGAAATATGAAAGAAAAATTTTTACCAATTGGAACTGTAGTCCTACTAAAGGGTGGCAAAAAAAAGATAATGATTACCGGTTATCTCCCTATATCAAAAGATAATCAATCAAAGGTATATGATTACTCTGCTTGCTTATTCCCAGAAGGTGTGTTATCCAGCGATCAAACAGCTGTTTTTAATCATGAGCAAATAGCCAAGATTATTCAAGAAGGATACAGTAATGAAGAAACAATTCAATTTGTTGGCTTATTAAAAGAAGTTGAATCAAAACAAAAAATAAAAGAGGCAACTGAAGATATAGCTTCTTCTAAAAAAGAAGAAAAGAAAGAAGAAACCCCTAAATTAGATGTAAAACCAAAAATAGAAGAATTAGATCTTCCAGCGCCAGCTAAACCTGCGCCAGTAGAAAAACTAGAACCAGAAAAACCATCAACACCAATCGGTGTTGGAGACATAAAACCATTTAGTGAATAAAGGAGAATAGAAATGAAAGAAAAATATTTACCAATCGGAACAGTAGTAATGCTAGAAAACGGCAAAAAAGAATTAATGATTACAGGATACCTTATATCAGAATCAAATAATCCATCAGTAGTATATGACTATAGTGGTTGTTTATATCCAGAAGGCATCATCTCAAGTAATCAAAATGCTGTCTTTAATCATAGTCAAATAAAAGAAGTATTATTTGAAGGATATAATTCTGAAAAATATAAAGAACTAAACGAAAAACTAAAAGCACTATAATATGGATTTATCCATATTTTTTTTATGTAAAGAAGAATTTGAAAAGGATTTAATAAAATAAAAATAGTTGTTATAATTATAATGTATACGATAGCGTGGTGATGATATGAATCCAGTAAATACTAATGTAGATTTAGGAACAAATGGGAACAGTAATATTAACACCGGAAGTAGCATTAATACTTCCGTAAATACAGGAGCAGTCTCATCAAGTGTTAATACATCCACATATCAAACCTCTGCTCAAATAAGTCAACAACCAGTAGAAGAACTAGATTTATCAAGTGAAACTGCACCAGATAATCGTAATATATTTCAAAAAGCTGGTGATTGGATTGTTGATACTGCCAACAGTGTTTATAACACTGGCGCAGAAATTGTTAATGACATTAAAACTTGGGCCTCATCAAATCTAAAGGGAGCAGGATCAACTCTTGAAGAAACTGCTGCCAATTTGGCAAGTGATGTTGGAACAATTGTATCTAAATTAGGAAGTATATTCTTGGATGGTGTAAAAGCCCTAAAATCAACCGAAGCTGTAATAGCCACTTCGGTTGTTAGTGGTGTTGCAAAACTAGGTGAACACTTAGTCGATGCAGCATTATGGTGTGGTGGTAAACTAGTCGAAGGACGAGCATATGTCGACGGAACCATTGTCGGCCTCTTTAACAAGGATGCTGGTGATGCAATTAAAAATGCTGGTCATCAAGCAAACCAACAAATTAAGGAATGGATTGCTTTTGATGCCGTTGGCGAAGCTAATAAATGGTTCTATGAAAGTACAGATTTAGGACGTTGGATAAATGACAACTCATTAATGAAATATGATAGCGAAGCTGCTATGAAAATTAGAGGAATATCCGAAAAAGCAGCTGAATTTGCAGCAGCTACAGCTCTAACAATCGCAACTGGTGGACTTGCAACATTCGCCGTTGGTGCCTTATACGGAATCGGTAAACAAGCCGAGAGTACATATCAAAAAAATGGTACTGATACAACACTATTGCAAGAAGCTGGAATTGTTGGCGCTGGAGGTTTAACAGGATTAAGTTGGTTAGCTAATGGTAAACTTGGTTCTGGTTTCCTAGAAATAGGAAAAGCGGCAACTGAAGTCGGTGTAGGTGAAGTAGTAAGTAAGATATCTAAAGATATCTTAACAAAAGACTTCTGGCTAAAAGCCTTCAAAGATGGCTTAACTGGCGTAAATGGTTTAGGTAACTATGCAGCAAGTGCTATGATGACAGGCGAAGAAATAATTCCATATTTAAATGGTGAAAAACCATGGGATGCAGAAGCAGTAGAACACATAGCTTTATGCTATTTAAAGAATTTAGGATATAACGTAGCAGAAGATGCTTTAAGAGAATATATAGGAGGCTTTAAAGCTGAAAAAGCAATTGAAGCCATAACAGGTACTAGATCAAAAGTTGTTGATGAAGTAGTTGATGCTGATCTTCAAGACTTAACTCCAGAAGATAAAGCAGCTGAATCTGATATAAAAACTGATGATAGAATAAATACTGACCTATCAGCTTCAAGTAAAGATTGGGATTATAGTTTATTTACAAGACAAGTAGATAATGCACAATATACTGCTAAAATAGATGGTATAACCTTCAAATCTGATACTCAACAAGGTTTAAAAGATTTAGTTTCTTACTATAATTCAATAATTACAAACAATAAAGTAGACGGTGGATATTTCACTAATTTATTAAAATCAAAAGATGTCGTAATAACAGATATTGGTGGTGGAGGAAGTTTCCAAGTAACTAAATATATTCACTTTGATCCGACAGCTATAAAGAATCAAAGTATAACGACATTCTTCCATGAATGTGGTCACTTCTTAGATACTGATTCAGCATATAGAGAAAGACCAGCGTTTGAATCGTTAATAGCTGTCTTACAAGACCCAAAGAGTTACGATGTTAATAAGGGATTAAGTATTTTTGAGGCAGATGTAAATAGATTAAAAGTACAAGTAGCAAGAATGGTAGATGCAAGAAAAGGAGATCTATGGAGAGAAGCTGCTAGTGAAATGCCTAGATTATATCAAGATTGGGATAAATTACTACCAGATATGCAAAATAAACTAATCAACGATCTATACAATAGTAAAGTATCTGATCTAAGAGATGCTTTATATAGAAATAGTGGATTAACTAGTATTTCTGATATCTTTGATGCAATTACAAATGGTCAAGTTAAAGATATAATAGGTTTCTATGGCCATGGTGCGGAATATTATACTAGAGATGCAACAAGTAGATATATGGAAACATTAGCTAACATATCAGCATTATATAATTCTGGCCAAATGAAAATGCTAGATAGATATTTCCCACCAACAGTTAGAGAAGCATTAACTGAAACTTATGAAAGATTAATAAATGTTGATCAGTTAAGAAAAGTAATGACTGATTCAGCATTCTTCCAAGATTCAAAATATAGTAGTGGATCATTTATAAATGGCTTATTAGATTACTTAGTAAATCATGACCCTAAGGTCTTAACAAGAGATCATGGAATCAGAGATTTAGTTACATCAATGCCAGATGCATCAATTGCTAAATTCCTTACTCTCGATAATGTATTCATGCAAAAATTAGCAGAATTTAATGATGGAGTAGATAGTGCTTATGGTTCTGGATATTTCATCCGTTGTATAGAGAGTTATTTAAATGGAACTAATGGTATAAATGTCTTTACTAGACAAGGCAATTTAAGACAATTTATGAGTTTATTAAATAAATCACAAATTCAAGACTTCTTAAATGCTATGAGGAGGTTAGGTTATTAATGAAATTAGATGTTCAAGTATTAGAAGAGTTCTTTAAATTAAAAGAACAATACATTGAAAAATATAAAGATTTAGGATTACAAGAATATGAATTAATCCCTAGTGATTTCTATCATATTTCAGAATATGAAGTTAAAGTTCAATTACTAAATCAAGCTTTACAAGAAAATAAGAGATTAGAAGAATTAGAACAACTACAAGAAATGCATATGGCTAGCGTCCAAAAGATGCTTCAAGATAATCTTGATATTTCTTCTGAAGAAGCTAATAAAAGAGTAAAAATGTAATAAAAAAAATCTACTAAATAAGTAGATTTTTTTATGTTATAATGATAATAGAAAAATATGAAAGTAGGTGTCGCTATGAATCTATCACAAACTAATGTAGATTTTCAAAATGATTCAAATACAAATATAGATACATCTAGTGCAATTAATTCATCAGCGATTAATTCAAACACACCTACATATGATACTTCAAATTATCAAACAAGTAATCCGTCTGGAGGCTATAACGTTGAAGAATTTGATTTAACAGAAGAAGTTCCCGTAGATAATCGTAATATCTTACAAAAAGCAGGAGACTGGATTGTCGATGCAGCTGTCACGGCAGGAGATTGGATTGTCGATACTGCTAACACAATTTATGATACTGGTGCTGAAATAGTTAATGATATTAAAACATGGGCAGAAACTAATCTTTTAGGAATTGGATCAACCTTAGCAGAAACTGCAGCCAACTTAGCAGCAGATGTTGTAACTATAGGTTCAAAATTAGCTTCAGTATTCGCAGAAGGTTACGCTAGACTAGTATCTACTGGAGCGGTTATTACTACTTCGATAGTAAGTGGAGTAGGAAAAGTTGCCGAAGGAATAGTTGATGGCATTGCTTGGGCGGAAGGAAAAATAATCCGTGGTGGATCATGGCTGATTGGAAAAGTAGCAGGTCTATTTAGTAGTGAAGCTGAACAATCTATTACTGAATTTGGTAAATCTTTTGAACAAGCTTCAAAAGAATTTATGGCCGTGGATTGGATTGGAAAAGCTAATGATTGGTTCTATCAAACAACCGGTTTAGGAAAGCTAATAAATGAATATTCATATATGAAATACGATAGCGAAGCTGCTAAGAAAATAAGAGAAATATCGCAAAAAGCAGCTGAATTTGCAGCAGCAACAGCTTTAACTATCGCAACAGGTGGATTAGCAACATTTGCTGTTGGTGCTTTATATGGAATGGGTAAAGCAGGAGAAAGTACTTACCAACGTAATGGAACTGATACATCACTTCTTCAAGAATTAGGTATTGCTGGTTCTGGAGCCTTGACTGGTATCAGTTGGTTAGCAACAGGTAAATTAGGAAAAGGCTTACTAGAAGTAGGAAAAACTGCCGCAGCAATTGGAACAAAACAAGTAATAAGTCAAATATCAAAAGACGTCCTAACTAAAGACTTCTGGATGAAAGCAATCAAAGAAGGCTTAACCGGTGCAAATGGCGTAGGAAATCATATAGCTAGTGCTATGATGACAGGTGAAGAATTTATACCTTATTTAACAGGTGAAAAACCATTAGATGCCAAAGCTGTTGCTCATCTAGCTTTAATGTATGTTAAGAATTTAGGTTTGAATGTAGCAGAAGATGCTTTAAGAGGATACCTAGGAAACTTTAACTCGCAAAAAATAATAAGTGAATTTGAGGCCAGAGTAATAGATAATACTGATATCTTGTCTTCAAATCTTCAAATATATTCAAGAGGTGCTGATTTAGACAAAACAGCGGGTGAAATATCTATTGAATACTTGATTGGTATTTTAAAAGATCCAGATACCAGTTCTAAAATCCTAGCAGGAGATATCTTAGATGATTATGAAGGTTTATCTAGACTTGAAATAGGTAATGCCATGAAAGATATGGCTGATGCTATTGTCGAACACAATCTAGATATTGATTTAGATGCAGGTGATTTAGGAAGATTAAATCAAATTATTTCCACTTTTGCTGCTGACCCTATCGAAGTAATTAAAAAGGTTTGCGATGAACATTTTACTGGCTATAAATGGGAATGGGGTCCTGAATACTTCATGACTGAAGAAGGCCAAAAAATGGTTAAATTAATGAAAAACTTAAAATCAGTTGATGGTTGGTATAATCTTCCTGATGGTCACACAGTAGGAGAATTGTTAAATTTCTATAGAATAGATCTTGAAGATATGTATAAAAGTGGAACTAAACTAACTCAAGAAATGCTAGGAGATTTAGTATCCGCAAAACTAAGTTGGGGATATGGAAACAAACAAAAAATGGGTGAAACAATTGATTTAATTGAAAGAATCATTACTGAAGATGGCTATAAAATGTATGGAAAAAATGTCGAAGAATATGAATGGTTATTAAAAAAATACGAGTTATATGATTATGATGAAGCCATATTAGAAAGATTAAGAGACTTTACAGGTGGCTATGTTTCAGAAGGAAAACTAAAGTCTATTCTTGGATCTTTAGTTTATCAAACTCCAGAAGAATTCCACTACCCTGGTGAAACCAAAAGGGTCATGGGATATAATGATGGCTCAAGATCTATATTATCCCTAGATTATTTATTAAGTGTATTAAGAGATACAGCCAATCACGAATCACTCCATCAAATATCTCATAATACTATCTTTGATTCTATATTAGGACGCAATGTTACTCATGCTGGTGTAGCTATATATCAGTATGATGATGCTGGCAACTATATAGGTAAATATATGGCCGGATTAAACGAATGTATAACAGAATTCTTTAATAAACTAACTATGGGTAGTGAATTTACCGACTCATCTGGCTATAAGTATGGAGTAGAAAAACTAGAACACCTAGTTGATTCTGGTATTATTTCAGTTGATGATTTAAAGAAATTTTATTTTACTAATGATAGTGCTGGGTTATATGATGCCTTAGAAAAATCATTAAGAAAACTAGGATTAGGATCTAAAATGAAAACCTTAGTAGAAGATTTTGATAATATTATATCTGACGATGATGCATTGAGAGAAGCGGGTACGAAGGCCTTAAATAAACTAATAAAAGCTATCGAAAGAGGAAGAATATTTTCAATATTTGGGAGGTAATGGAAAATGAATGAACAATTAATAAATGGAATATATAACAATTGTTTAGAATTAGTATTAATGAACACTGATGAATCATTACATGAAAAATTATCAGTTGCCTATAAGAAATATCTAGTATATAACTATGCCGATACTTTAGAACCTGATGAAGATATTAATCTAGCAATCAGTATTTATACTAAAATGGAACAAAAGAAATGGTTAGATAAAACATTACAAGATAAACTATCAATCTTAATTGATGACGAAAACCTAGATAAATTAAGAAAAATATCAGGAATCAGTCAAAAACATGCTGAAAGAAAACTTGCATCTTTAATTACAGGACATGAATATACTCCAGACTTGACAGAAGAACAAGCAGAAGAATACATTCATCAAATGGAAGAATTACACAGCAAAGTAAGACCATATAATCTAAATCAAGCTAATATGTACTTATCTGAAGGAATATTAGATTTAAATTATTCGATAAATAAAGATGAAAGAATGAGTTTTAGAATAAGTAGATTAAAGTAGAAAGCTAGTAAACTAGCTTTTTCTTTTCCCAAAAACCAAGAAAAATAATATATAATTAATATAGAGTACAAAATAAGGTGATCATATGGACCCATTAAATACAGATTTAAATCTAGGTGGAAATAGTAATCCGACTATTGATACTTCTAGCAGTATCAATTCTGTTACAAATCCAATTACTAATCCTTCAGATATCAATACTAATAATTATCAAAATCCAAATGATTATTCCGAATCACAAGTAGAAGAAGTTGATTTATCAGGTGAAATTGCACCAGACAATCAAAATGTTTTTCAAAAAGCTGGCAGTTGGATTTCAAATGCAGCTAATAGTGTTTATAATACTGGTGCAGAAATCGTCAATGATATTAAAACGTGGGCTTCAACAAATCTATTGGGAGCAGGATCTACTCTTGAAGAAACTGCTGCTAACTTAGCAAGTGATGTTGGGACCATTGTATCCAAATTAGGAAGTATTTTTATTGATAGTGTTAAGACTCTAAAATCAACTGAAGCTGTAATAGCCACTTCGGTTGTTAGTGGTGTTGCGAAACTGGTAGAACACTTTGCCGATTTATCGTTATGGTGTCGTGGTAAATTAATCGAAGGACAATCATATGTTGCTGGAACCATTGTCGGTCTCTTTAACAAGGATACTGGTGATGCAATTAAAAATGCTGGTCATCAAGCTAATCAACAAATGAAAGAATGGATTGAATTTGATGCTGTTGGCGCAGCTAATAAATGGTTCTATGAAAGCACAGATTTAGGACGTTGGATAAATGATAATTCACTAGTGAAATATGATAGCGAAGTTGCTATGAAGATTAGAGAATTATCAGAAAAAGCTGCCGAAGTAGCAGCAGCTACCGCACTAACAGTTGCAACTGGTGGAGCAGCAACCTTTGCCATAGGAGCTTTATATGGAATTGGAAAACAGGCAGAAAGAACTTACCAGCGTAATGGAACAGATACCTCTTTACTTCAAGAATTAGGTATAGTTGGTTCTGGAGCCTTGACAGGTTTAAGCTGGATGGCAAATGGTAAACTTGTGAAAGGACTATTAGAGGTAGCTAAAACAGCTGCTGCGATTGGAACTAAACAAGTAATAAATAAAATATCAAAGGATATTTTGACTAAGGACTTTTGGCTAAAAGCATTTAAAGATGGCTTAACTGGTGCTAATGGTGTTGGTAATCATATTGCCAGTGCCATGATGACTGGTGAAGATATTATTCCATACTTAAATGGCGAAAAACCATGGGATGCAGGAGCAATATGTCATATAGCTTTATGCTATTTAAAGAACTTAGGATTAAATGTAGCCGAAGATGCTTTAAGAGGATACCTAGGAAACTTTAATTCTCAAACAGTAATAGGTGAGTTTGCAACACAATTAATGGACAATAATACAATAAACAAAGAGGTAACACATATAAATGCAACAGATATAATTGACAATACGGATATCATGTCATCAAATCTTGAAATATACTCAAGAGGAGCTGATTTAGACAAAACAATACGCCAAATACCTATTGAATATTTGATTAGCATTTTAAAAGATCCAGATACAAGTTCTAAAATCCTAGCTGGTGATATACTAGAAGACTATAATGGCTTAACCAGATTAGAAATAGGTAATGCTATGAAAGATATGGCAGATGCTATAGTAGAACATAACTTAGATATTGATTTAGATGCGGACGCTTTAGGAAGACTAAATCAAATTATTTCTAATTTCTCAGCTGATCCTGTCGATGTAATAAAAAAAGTATGCGAAGAATACTTTGATAGTGTTAACTGGATGAAAAATCAAACTGCTATATTAGATGAAGAAGGTCAAAAGATTGTTAAATATCTTAGATATTTAAAAGCAAATGGTTATAAAGATTATCAATTATCTTATTTTGACAGTGTAAATCGCTTATTAGTAATGTATGATTCAATCCTTGAAAAAATGTATAATTCAGGGATGGAGTTAAATCAAAGTATGCTTGAAGATTTAGTAAAAGCAAAACTAAGTTTTTCTTCAGAATTTTTGAAATATATGGGGAAAGATGAGTTAGAAAATCAAATTGATTTTATTAAAAAGATAATAGATGAAAATGGTTGTCAATTATCTGATCAAACTGCCATAGCCTTTGAATATTTACAAAAATACTATGAATTATTTGATTATGATAAAGTCATATTAGATAGATTAAGAATTTTTACTGGTGGGTATGTTCCGGAAGGAAAATTAAAATCAATACTAAAGTCCATTATTTATCAAACACCAGAAGCATTTGATAAAAATGATGTGCCTAAAAGTGCCCTTGGATTTAATGATGGTACAAATTCTATATTATCTCTAGTCTCTCCAACAGAAATGTTAAGAGTTATTGCTAATCATGAATCACTTCATCAAATATCTTATAACACAATCTTTGATTCTGAATTAGGACGCAAAATTTATTATATGGGAGTATCAACATATATATATGATTACGCTATTGATGACTATATATTTCAAAATATGGTTGGATTAAACGAATGTATAACAGAATTCTTTACTAAACTAACTATGGGAATAGATTTTCAAGACATGAGTGGTTATAGTGATGGAGTAGAAAAACTAGAACACTTAGTAGATTCTGGTATTATTTCAGTTGATGATTTAAAGAAATTCTATTTTACTAATGATAGTGCAGGATTATATGCTGCCATAGAAAAATCATTAGAAAAATTAGGATTAGAATCTAGAATGAAAACCCTAGTAGAAGATTTTGATAATATTATATCTAATGATGATGCATTGAGAGAAGCAGGTACGAAGGCCTTAAACGAACTAATTAAAGCTATCGAAATAGCCAAAATGATCTAAATATTTGGGAGGTAATGGAAAATGAATGAACAATTAATAAATGGAATATATAACAATTGTTTAGAATTAGTATTAATGAACACTGATGAATCATTACATGAAAAATT
>JAEEGL014061178.1_pt1 | contig 10259 bp, 10 predicted proteins | sample 9134231 | NCBI WGS metagenome assembly JAEEGL01 (sample SAMN16246548, study PRJNA631951) | gut metagenome | biome: gut microbiome; feature: rumen; material: fiber-attached | host: Bos | place: Iran: Karaj | collected 2018-10 | reverse complement strand
GGTCATATTCTATGTCGGGAATGGATTTTTTGATAAGCTCGTATTGTTCTTTAGTAGCCCTGGTGCCGAAAACGCGGCCGTCCTCACTTAGAAGCTTTTCGTAAATAGATGTTATGTAGGAGTCGGGCTTGCCCTCACAGTAGATCACCTCGGGAAAGCCGCTTCGAACCTTTCTGTGCATATCCAGGTTGGCATAACCTAAATCTTTGAAAGGCTCACTCTTAAAAAAGGCCTCAGCCTCATCAACGGATATTTCCCCAAGCTGAAGTTTTTCAAGAATTTCTCTGCTTTGCATAAAAACACCCCTTAAACTATGCGACAATCATAACATATGGCATTATCCGCTACAAGAAAAACAAATGACGGGATTTTGTATTTATTTTTGCACAATGCTGATATGGCCGAATGGGTATAATTAGTAGAATATGAAAAGGCGGAGGAATCTTTAATGCATAAACATAATGATCCAAATGAGCAAAAACACATTATTGAAGCACTTCCTGCAGAAGAGATCACCACAACGGTGGCTCAGGCGCTTAAGCAGCTTGGGGATCCTTCCAGGCTTAGGATATTCTGGCTTTTATGTCACACGGAGGAATGCGTGGCGGATATAGCTGAGATCGTGGGCATGTCAAGTCCGGCAGTCTCGCATCATCTGAGGATACTCAAATCAGCGGGACTTATTGTATCAAACCGCGAAGGAAAGGAGATGCTTTACCGGACCGCGGACACGCCGCTGGCTGATATGCTGCATCATTCCATCGAGACTATCGGTGAGATCACCTGCCCGGATCGGTAAAGGAGAAAAGAATATGGACATCATAGGAAAGATAGCAGAAGAGATAGAAGTAAAAAAAGTTCAGGTACAGGCGGCGGTCGACCTTTTGGATGAGGGATGTACCGTCCCTTTTATCGCCAGATACAGAAAGGAAAAGACGGGGGCCTTAAGTGATGAGCAGCTTAGAAAGCTTTCAGAGCGCCTTACTTATCTTAGGAACCTTGAGGAGAAAAAGGCCTCTGTTTTGGAGACCATCAGAGAACAGGAGAAACTGACGCCGGAGCTTGAAAGGCAAATTGAGGCGTGTGAGACTTTGGTGGCACTCGAGGATATATATCGCCCCTACAGGCCTAAGCGCAGGACAAGGGCAACCATAGCAAAAGAGGCCGGGTTGGAACCCCTTTCTAATATAATCCTGCTCCAAAGCTCCAAATCAAGCATGGAAAAAGAAGCGGAGCCATACATAGACGAAGAAAAGGGTATAAAGACCGTCGAGGATGCCATTGCGGGAGCCAGCGACATTATTGCGGAGTTTATCAGTGATTCTGCGGAATTCAGAACCTGGATCCGTGAAAAGACCTACAGGATGGGAAGTATCCGTTCCGTGGCAAAGGATGCCGAGGCAAAATCCGTTTATGAGAATTACTACGATTACGAGGAGCGGCTTAACAAAATGGCGGGGTATAAGACTCTTGCCGTAAACCGTGGCGAAAAGGAGAAGTTTTTGTCGGTAAGCATCACGGCTCCGGAGGAAGACATAATAGATTATCTGGAAAGAAAGATGATCAAAAATGCTTCCTCCTGGACGACGGAGGTGCTGAAAGGCGCCATTAAGGACTCCTATGACCGCCTGATCGCACCGTCCATAGAAAGAGAGATCCGTGCGGACCTTACGGAAAAGGCGGAGGATGGGGCAATAGAGGTGTTCGGACAAAACCTGACACAGCTTCTGATGCAGCCGCCGATCGCGGGTCAGACTGTTCTGGGGTGGGATCCGGCATTCAGAACGGGCTGCAAGCTTGCTGTGGTCGATCCCACGGGAAAGGTGCTTGATACCACGGTGATATTCCCCACGGCACCGACTAACGAAAAGAAGATCCGGGATGCTAAGGATACCGTGAAGGGATTTGTGAAAAAATACGGAGTATCACTCATATCCTGTGGAAATGGTACGGCATCACGTGAGTCTGAGCAGATAATAGTGGAGATTCTCCACGAGATAGACGACAAGGTGAGCTATATCATCACAAATGAGGCGGGTGCGTCGGTTTACAGCGCGAGCGCACTGGCTACGGAGGAGTTCCCGAACTTTGATGTGGGACAGAGGTCCGCGATCTCCATTGCCAGGAGAGTGCAGGATCCTTTGGCAGAGCTTGTTAAGATCGATCCAAAATCCATCGGTGTGGGGCAGTACCAGCACGATATGAACCAGAAAAAGCTGGGTGATGCCCTGGGTGGGGTGGTTGAGGCCGCTGTAAATAAGGTGGGCGTTGATCTAAACACTGCTTCGGCGGCCCTTTTGGAATATGTATCGGGCGTATCAAAGCCAGTGGCAAAAAACATAGTGGCCTATCGCGAAGAAAATGGTAAGTTTTCCGACAGAAAGCAGCTGTTAAAGGTGCCAAAGCTGGGGGCTAAAGCCTTTGAACAGTGTGCGGGCTTTTTAAGGATCACCGGCGGGAAGAATCCTTTGGACGCCACGGCAGTACATCCTGAGAGCTATGCAGTGACGGAGCAGCTGCTTAAAAAAGTAAATGGGGACGTTTTAGAGCTTAAAAAGCTTTCTAAAAAGGACAGGGAGCACATTGCCGAAGAACTGGAAGTGGGCGCGCTTACTTTATCAGACATTATCGATGAGCTTTTGCGTCCCGGCAGGGATCCCAGAGAGGATATGCCCAAACCCATTTTGCGATCCGATGTCATGGAGATGAAGGACCTTAAGGAAGGCATGATCCTTAAAGGCACGGTTAGAAACGTCATCGACTTTGGCGCCTTTGTGGATATAGGCGTGCACCAGGACGGACTGGTACATATTTCTAAACTTACAAACAAAAGATTTGTCAAGCATCCTCTGGAGGTGGTAAGTGTTGGCGACATCGTCGAGGTCAAGATCGTAGGGATAGATGAAGCCAAGGGCAGGATAAGCCTGTCAATGATATTAGATGAATAATATTACTAAAATATTATTTTAATATTAATATTTTCGGATAAGAATATTATTTGCTAAAGTAAAGAAAATAAAGGTTCCATCAGCATATGATAAGTGCTATACTTGTTCGGAATATTATTTAGGAGGAAATGGAATAATGAAAAGAGTGCTTACAATCCAGGATATTTCCTGTCTCGGGAAATGCTCTCTGACCATCGCACTGCCGGTGATATCGGCACTTGGGTCAGAAACCGTGATCTTACCCACAGCGGTATTATCAACCCATACAATGTTTAAAAACTTTACGGTAAAGGATCTGTCCGATCAGATCGAGCCCATCCAAAACCATTGGAAGAGCGAAGGTGTTGAGTTTGACGCCATATATACCGGATATCTTGGCACGATCAATCAGATCGACCAGATGAAGGAGCTTTTTAAAACCTTCAAGGGTGAGGACACACTTATATTTGTAGATCCTGTTATGGCTGATAACGGAAAGCTTTATCCTGCTTTCGATATGGATTATGTTAAAAAGAATGCTGAGCTTTGCGCAGCTGCAGATATCATCGTTCCCAACATCACAGAAGCGGCATTTATGACCGGCATGGAGTATAAAGAGGAATACGACGAGGCCTATATTAAGGAAATGCTTTCAAAGCTTAATGAGTTTGGTGCCAGGATTAGCGTACTTACAGGCGTTTCATTATCACCCGGCAAGACCGGTGTTATGGGCTATGACAGTGAAGCGGATGAGTACTTTGTTTACCAGAATGACAGGATCGACGCTTCATTCCATGGTACCGGAGATCTTTTCTCAAGCACCTGTGTGGGCGAGATCATGCGCGGCAAGGACTGGCGCGATGCTTTAAAGATCGCCGCCGATTACACAGCGCATACTATCGAGGTTACATTGAAGAATCCTGACAAACCCTGGTATGGTGTCGATTTTGAGGCTACTTTGCCGGAGCTTATGAAATAGTAGTTTTCTTTAGGGCCTGCCGTAGGATTTACGACAGGCCTTTTTAGGATAGAAAAGAGGCGCGACTTGTATAAAACACTGATTTTTGACATGGATGGTACGGTACTTGACACCTTAGGTGATCTGACAGAGGCTATAAACCATACCATGAGAACCTTTAGTGAGCCGGAGCATACCATAGACGAGATAAGAAGCTTCGTAGGTAACGGGCCCATAAAGCTTATGGAGCGGTCTGTCCCGCGTAAGCTGGATGAAAAGGAGTTTAACGAGCACCTTAGGATATATAAGGAATATTATGCGGCTCATAACAGAGATCTTACAAAGCCTTATGACGGGATAGTAGAGCTTATGCAGAGGGCAAAGTCAGAGGGCATGAAAATAGGTATTGTCTCAAACAAGCACCATTCGGCTGTAGTTGAGCTTTCGGAGTATTATTTCAAGGGTCTTGTAGATGTAGCCGTCGGCAACAAGCCCGGGGCAAAAACAAAGCCTGATCCGGAGGTGGTTTTTGATGCCATGGAGACCCTTGGTGCAAAGCCGGATACCACCGTGTATATTGGGGATTCGGATGTGGACGCGGCAACCGCGGAGGCGGCAGGACTGGATTGCATTCTGGTAACCTGGGGCTTCAGGTCCAGGGAGCTTTTGGAAAAGCAAAGATCCGTGGCGGTAGTGGATACCGTAAAGGAGCTTTTGGATTTTGTGTTGACAAAAAATGACAGGTAGAGTATTTTTCTAAGATAATTGAGAAATATGGAGGATGGTAAATGGACGAGTTAAAGGAATACCGTAGCAGCATTTCGGACATCGATAAAAAGATGGCGGCTCTCTTTGAAGAGAGGATGAAAAACTGCAAAAAAATAGCGGAATATAAGCAGAAAAACGGACTGTCTATAAGGGATACCAAGCGTGAGGATGAGCTTATAGCCGCAAATAAGGCATATATTGAGGATGACGAGATCAGACCGTATTATGTCAGCTTTTTAAAGAACAATATTGGTCTTTCGTGCTCCTATCAGGAAATGATAATGAAGGGCATGAGAGTGGCATACAGTGGTGTGGAGGGCGCTTTTGCCTATATTGCCGCTAAAAAGATGTTCCCGGGTGCCCAGCTTATTTCCTATCCCGGTTTTGTGGAGGCCTATAAGGGTGTAGAGGCATCGGAGGCTGACTGTGCGGTGCTTCCCCTTGAAAACAGCCTTGCAGGCGAGGTGGGTACCGTTATGGATCTGATGTATTCCGGGACGCTTTATATAAACCAGATCTACGACCTGCCGGTAAGCCATCATCTTTTGGCTCTTCCCGGAACAACTGCAGATGATATCAAAACTGTTATCAGTCACCCCCAGGCCATAAACCAGTGCGGAAAATATATCAAAAAGCATGGTATGACAGCCAAGAGTGCCGAAAACACGGCAGTTGCAGCAATGCAGATCGCCGAGGGCGGGGATAAGACCATAGGAGCCATCGCTTCTGAGGATACTGCGGCGCTTTATGGACTTGACATTTTAGACCATGATATCCAGGATTCAGGCATAAACAGCACCAGATTTGCGGCATTTTCACGCAGTATGAACACTCATGACAACAACATTAAGTATGAAAATGAAAGCTTTATTCTGGTGTTTACCGTAAAAAATGAGGCCGGAGCCCTTGCATCCACCCTTAATATCATCGGAGCCCACGGTTATAACATGAGGAGCTTAAAGAGCCGTCCGATGAAGGATTTGCAGTGGAATTACTATTTCTACATCGAGGCTGAGGGTAATATCAATACGCAAAACGGAAAGGATATGTTGCAGGAGCTTTCCGCGCTCTGCGCCGGACTTAAGCTTGTAGGGACATATCATTAGAGGAGGATATATGGACAGACTTGAGGAAGCCCGTGAGATTTTTTCAAAGGATATATATGCGACGGAGCTTACGGGGGCTGTGATCGAGGAGATCGGTGAGAACTATGCAAAGTGCAGTCTCACACTTTCCGATAAACATAAAAACGCCTATGGAGGCATAATGGGAGGCGCCATATATACGCTGGCTGATTTTGCTTTTGCCGTTGCCTCCAATTATGATAAAGAGATGGCCACGGTAAGCCTCGTCGGCACGGCAAGCTTTATGTCTGCAACAAAGGGAAGCCGGCTTTTTGCCGAAGCAAAGCTTATAAAGGACGGCAGGACCAACAGCTTTTATGATGTTGAGGTTACCGACGATCTGGGAAAGCTTATAGCCGTGGTTAATTTTACCGGAGCGCATGTTCCCTGGAAAAAGTAAAAAAATGTTTGACAACTGTTGTGATTTGAGTATAATAACAGTTAATTTAATAAGCTAAACCGTTGAAGCGGAGAATGGGCCGCTGTGGGCATTGGGGAAAAGATCATTCTTAGTATCCATGACGTGGGACATACGTTAGTTGTCGGAAGTATGAAGGTACTTCGCTAAGTGCACGGGTCATACCGTGAATCAAGGTGGCACCGCGGATAGTGTCTCTTTTTAAGAGCTAAATTCGTCCTTGACAGATTTATTTCTGTCGGGGGCGTTTTTTCATTTTTGGAGTGTTGTTGTAAAGGAGGAATGGAACAATGATTAAGGAAGCAATCGTAAAGATCGTAAACAAAGAGGATTTAAACTATGACGAAGCTTATGCCGTTATGAATGAGATCATGAACGGCGAGACTTCTCCGACCCAGAATGCGGCATTTTTATCGGCCCTGTCCACAAAAAGTGCCCGGGCAGAGACAACGGATGAGATAGCAGGTTGTGCGGCCGCAATGAGAGAGCATGCCACCAGGGTTGAAACCGGGATGGATGTATTTGAGATAGTCGGCACCGGAGGAGATAATGCAGGAAGCTTCAATATTTCAACGACTTCCGCACTTGTGGCTGCTACGGCCGGAATGAAGGTGGCAAAGCACGGAAACCGGGCAGCATCATCACTTTGCGGAACGGCTGACTGTCTGGAAGCGCTTGGAGTAAACATCGAGCAGGACCCCGAGCGTTGCGTAGAGCTGTTAAATGAAGCCGGCATGTGCTTTTTCTTCGCACAGAAGTATCATGCTTCGATGAAATATGTCGGTGCCATCCGAAAGGAGCTTGGCTTCAGGACGGTTTTCAATATCTTAGGCCCGCTTACGAATCCGGCATACCCCACAATGCAGCTTTTGGGTGTTTATGACGAATATCTTGTAAACCCCCTTACACAGGTTCTTATTAACCTTGGTGTAAAACGCGGAATGGTGGTCTATGGACAGGACAAGCTGGATGAGATTTCCATGTCAGCGCCGACAACCGTAAGCGAGATCAGAGACGGATGGTATAAATCCTATGTCATAAAGCCCGAGGATTTCGGCCTTACACGATGCAGCCGTGAAGATCTTAAGGGTGGAACACCTGAGGAAAATGCAGCCATAACCAGGGCCATTTTATCAGGGGAAAAGGGACCCAAGCGTGATGCGGTACTTATGAATGCAGGCGCTTCCCTTTATATTGGACAAAAGGCAGCTACCTTGAGCGAGGGCATAAAAATGGCAGGCGATATACTTGATTCAAAGAAGGCGCTTGATACCCTTGAAAAGATGATAGAAGTCAGCAACCGATGAGGTAAGGACCATGACTATTTTGGATGAACTTGCAGCTTACGCGAGGTTTAGGGTTGAGAACTCAAAAAACAACATACCTGCAGGGGAGTTAAGGCGGATGGCCGAGAGTGCCCCTGCAGGCCCCTCCTTTTTTGAAGCATTGAAAAGGGAAGGGATGTCATTTATATGTGAGTGCAAAAAAGCGTCGCCGTCAAAAGGCCTTATAGCGCCGGAGTTTGATTACCTCGGCATAGCGTCTGAATATGAGGCGGCCGGGGCTGATGCCATATCGGTGCTTACCGAGCCAAAGTGGTTTTTGGGAAGCGATGAATACCTGGATCGGATTGCGAAAAAGGTGGCCATTCCCTGTCTTAGGAAGGACTTTACCGTTGATGACTACATGATCTATGAGGCAAAGACCCTTGGGGCATCTGCGGTGCTTTTGATCTGCAGCATCCTTGAGAGTTCAAAGGTGCGGGAATATATAAAGATCGCCGAATCCCTTGGATTATCGGCGCTGGTGGAGACCCATGATGCAAAAGAGATAGAGATGGCGCTTGACTGCGGGGCAAAGATCATCGGTGTAAACAACAGGAATCTTAATGATTTTACGGTGGACAGCGGCAATTCAAAAAAGCTTCGGGCTTTAGTACCCGGAGAAGTGCTGTTTGTAGCGGAAAGCGGTATAAAAACGGCCTCCGATGTTAGGGAGCTTTTTGATACCGGCGTGAACGCGGTACTCGTGGGAGAGGCTTTGATGAAAGCGGATGACAAGGCCAAAAAGCTGGGAGAGCTTAAGAGCTTGCTGCCATAAAGGATGGTGATAACATGACAAAGATCAAGTTATGCGGGATGTGGAGACCGGAGGATATAGAGGCGGTAAATATGGTGCTGCCTGAGTATACGGGCTTTGTTTTTTGGGAGAAAAGCCGCAGGTACGTGACAAAAGAGGTGGCCAGGGAACTTAAGGATAAGCTTGATAAGAGGGTTTCGGCTGTTGGGGTGTTCTTAGACGCCGAAATAAAAGATATTGTAGAGCTCGCCGAGGCGGGGACTATTGATATGATACAGCTCCACGGACACGAGGATGAAAGCTATATCAAAGCCCTCCGGGATTATACGGACAAGCCAGTGATAAAGGCATTTGTAATTAAGGAAAAATCACTTGCACAAAAAACGCTGTCAGAGGCCGTTATGAGCTCGGCTGAGCACATACTTATAGATTCCGGTGCGGGCTCGGGAGAAACCTGTGACTGGTCGCTTTTAAAGGATATAAAAAGGCCGTATTTTTTGGCGGGAGGACTGGATCTTTCCAATATTTCAGAGGCTATTGAGGCGCTTGATCCTTTTGCGGTGGATGTAAGCAGCGGGATCGAGACCGATAAGAAAAAGGATGCGGACAAAATGAGGAAATTTGTGGACGCGGTAAGGGTTGCAAAAGATATATAGGAGGAAAATATGGCGGAGTCAAAAGGACGATTTGGGATTCATGGCGGACAGTATATACCGGAGACCCTGATGAATGCGGTTATTGAGTTGGAGGAAGCCTATGATCACTACAAGGATGACCCGGAATTCAACGCAGAGCTGTCAGCGCTTTTTAATGAGTATGCAGGCAGGCCCTCAAGACTTTATTATGCAAAAAAGATGACAGAGGATCTGGGCGGCGCTAAAATATACTTAAAGCGTGAGGACTTAAATCACACGGGTGCCCACAAGATAAACAATGTTTTAGGACAGGCGCTTTTGGCAAAAAAGATGGGAAAGACCAGACTTATTGCCGAGACGGGTGCCGGGCAGCACGGTGTGGCAACAGCTACGGCTGCGGCGCTTATGGGCATGGAGTGTGTTGTCTTCATGGGCGAAGAGGACACGGAGCGCCAGGCTTTAAACGTTTATCGTATGAGGCTTTTGGGCGCGGAGGTGATCCCGGTGACCACCGGAACGAAGACCTTAAAGGATGCGGTTTCAGAGGCCATGAGGGAGTGGACATCACGTATAGATGACACTCATTATTGTCTCGGATCCGTTATGGGTCCCCATCCTTTCCCGACCATTGTAAGAGATTTTCAGGCAGTGATCTCCAAGGAGATAAAATCCCAGCTTATGGAAAAAGAGGGCCGGCTTCCCGACGCGGTCATAGCCTGCGTGGGCGGAGGCTCCAACGCCATCGGAAGCTTCTATCACTTCATAGGTGATGAGTCCGTGGAGCTTATCGGCTGTGAGGCTGCAGGACGTGGTATTGACGGCTTTGAGACAGCGGCCACCATAAATACCGGCCGGCTGGGGATCTTCCATGGTATGAAGTCGTATTTCTGCCAGGATGAGTATGGGCAGATAGCTCCTGTTTATTCCATTTCCGCAGGACTTGATTATCCGGGTATAGGCCCGGAGCATGCGGCGCTTCACGATTCGGGACGTGCAAAATATGTTCCCGTAACAGATGAGGAGGCGGTGTGTGCCTTTGAGTATCTGGCTAAAACGGAGGGAATCATCCCGGCTATCGAGTCGGCCCATGCAGTTGCCTATGCAAGGAAGCTGGCGCCGACCCTTGAAAAGGATAAGATCATTGTGATAACCATATCGGGTCGCGGTGACAAGGACTGTGCGGCCATCGCACGATACAGAGGGGAGAATATCAATGAGTAGGATAAGGGAAGCCTTTAAGGATAAAAAAGTTTTCATACCGTTTATAACCTGCGGTGATCCGGATCTTGATACCACAAAGGCCTGTGTCCTTGAAATGGTAAAAAACGGTGCCGGTATCATAGAGCTGGG
>JAEEGL013433604.1_pt1 | contig 10259 bp, 10 predicted proteins | sample 9134231 | NCBI WGS metagenome assembly JAEEGL01 (sample SAMN16246548, study PRJNA631951) | gut metagenome | biome: gut microbiome; feature: rumen; material: fiber-attached | host: Bos | place: Iran: Karaj | collected 2018-10 | reverse complement strand
GGGACGTGTGTAACAAGACATCGTTCGAGCAAGCCCTTGAAAATGCAGACTATGTGATTCATCTTGCGGCAGAGACTGGTACTGGGCAGTCTATGTATAATGTCAAACGTTATATTGATGTCAATATAGGTGGTACAGCTTTACTACTTGATATTCTGACTAACACCAAGAACCAAGTAAAACGTGTCGTTGTTGCAGAGTCTCGTGCCATTTATGGTGAAGGTAAGTACCACTGTCAGAAATGCGGTGATGTCTATCCGACAGAGCGCATAGATGAGGATATGGCCAAAGGTGATTTTGAATGCCATTGTCCAAAGTGTGGCGGAAAAGTTCAGTTGGTGGCAACCACAGAAGATAGTGCAATTCATCCTTCTTCTGTTTATGGCATAGGGAAGCAGGTGCAAGGACAGTTAATACATCTTATCTGTAAAAACATAGGGATAGAGTCTGTATCTTTCCGCTACCAGAACGTATATGGTCCAGGTCAGTCGTTGACCAATCCTTATACTGGTATTTTAAGCATTTTTTCAAACCGTATTAAAAGTCATAAGGGAATTAATATATTTGAAGATGGAAAAGAAAGCCGGGACTTTGTTTATATAGATGATGTGGTGGATGCAACCATTGCCGGAATGGAAGTTCCGGAGGCAAGCGGCCACGTGTTCAACATTGGAACGGGCATAGCAACAGATGTATTGACGGTTGCACAGACGCTGTGTAAACAATATGGTATCGAAGTGCCACTTATTGTTTCAGGTAACTACCGCTTAGGAGACATACGGCATAACTATGCAGATATATCATTGGCAAGACAGATTTTAGGATTCTACCCCAAGTGGACATTTGATGCAGGTATTGAAGAGTTCACAACTTGGGTGAACCGACAGGAATTAGGAACAGATAATTACGAGGCCTCGTTGGAAGAGATGAAACAGAAAGGCCTATTTAAATAAAGGAAGAAAAATGAAAGTTTTAGTAACAGGGGCCAATGGATATATAGGCCGACATGTTGTTAGGGCGTTGCTCAATAAAGGCGCAGAAGTGATAGCCTGTGATATAGCAACAGATGATATTGACGAAAGAGCAGAGAGAAGAAACTTAGATTTATTCAATCTACCAGAAGGAAATGTGTTTGAACAACTTGGCTTTCCAGATGTATGTTTGCATATGGCTTGGCGCAATGGCTTTGTACATAATGCTCCTACACAGATGGGTGATTTGTCTGCCCACTATAAGTTTCTTACATCTATGATTGATGGCGGTTTGCAACAACTTGCTGTGATGGGCACTATGCATGAAGTAGGATATTGGGAAGGAGCAATTGATGAGAATACACCTTGTAATCCAATTTCTATGTATGGCATTGCCAAAGATGCCCTCCGAAGGTCAATGATCCTGTATTGCAAACAGAAAGATTGCATTCTTCAGTGGTTAAGAGCCTATTATATTCTTGGTGATGATAAGAAAAATAATTCTATTTTCTGTAAGCTCTTGTTAGCTGCAGAGAATGGTAAAAAAACTTTCCCTTTCACTACAGGGAAGAATCAGTATGATTTCATTACCGTAGGTGAATTGGCAAATCAACTTTCTGCTTCTGTTATGCAGAGAGAAGTTGTTGGTATTATAAATTGTTGTACAGGCAAGCCAATGAGCTTGTCTGATAGGGTGGAGCAGTTTATCAAGGAAAATAATCTGGATATAAAATTGAAGTATGGCGCATTTCCTGATAGACCATACGACTCACCTTGTGAATATGGTGATAATACAAAGATAGAGGCTATACTTTCACGGAATTTAAGATAATTGATGGCTCAAGATAGCAACAGTTTGATATTGAGGAATTCTATTTACCTCTATCTAAGAGCGATTGTTTCACTAATATTGAGGCTTATTACGACCAGGTTTGTATTACAAGCCTTGGGTGTCGAGGAATATGGTGTATATCAAGTTATTGGTGGTCTTGTAGCCATGTTTGGCTTTCTGAATGGGACATTGTCTGAGGCAACTATTCGGTTTTTGGCATTTGAAATTGGGAAAGGAGATGACTATCAGGTGAAAAAAGTATTCTCAACTGCAGTAATTGTTCATGCTTTGTTTGCATTGATTGTTTTTAGTGCGATTGAATTTTTTGGTGTTTATGCTGTTCGGAGTGGGTATGTTCAAATGGGTAGCGTCTCTGTATCAACAGCGATTTGGATATTGCATTTCACTTCATTTTCTACCATTCTAAATATCACATCAGTTCCTTATAATAGTATCATTCTTGCAAAAGAAGACATGTCGTATTTTGCTTATATTGATTTATTTGGGGGGGGGCTGAATCTTATTTTGGGATGTTCTCTTTCACTTTTTAAAAGTGAACGTCTGATATATTTTGCTTTCCTGACTTTTGTGATTTCATTGATAGTACGGCTTATTTATTTTATGGTATGTCGTATTAAATATCCAGAGTCACGATTCCATCCAATATGGGATAAAACTCTTTTAAAGCAAATGACAAGTTTTTCTGCGTGGACGGCACTTTCCTCAATATCGTATATGATTCGAAATCAAGGTTTGACTCTGATAGTTAATTTCTTCTTTGGTCCTTTACTAAATGCTGCAGTAGGTATATCAAATCAAGTAAACCAAGGAGTTAAAATTTTTAGTATTAATTTTCAAGCTGCCTTTTCTTCTCAGATTACAAAAACATATGCTCAAGGAATGTTTGAGAGAATGGGACATTTGGTGGCTTCAGGAGCAAAACTCTCAACTTATTTGATGCTGATATTTGCGATACCTGTAATGTTAGAGTGTAATTACATCTTGGAATTATGGTTATCCGTAGTTCCTGATTATACCAATATTATTATGATTTTGATATTAATTGAGTCTGTGTTGTCAACAATGACTTGTACTGGAAATACGGCAATTCGAGCAAATGGTCGGATAAAGAATTATGAAATATGTTTTAATATTGTATACATGCTTTCTATACCAATAATGTTCGTATGGCTTATCTACCAAAAGGAATATTATATACCATTTGTGGTTATTCTCTTTTTTGTTATATTGTCAACAATAGTAAAATTATATTTTATAAATAAAAGTGTGCCAGGTTTTAGACTGAGGCAATATATATTTGAAGTTTTCTTGCTAATACCTTTTATTACGACACTATCAGTGGTTTTTCCTTTGTTAGTGCATCTTTTAATGGATCAAAGTTTCATGCGCCTAATGGTTTCAACAGTCTTATTTGAAGTGCTTTTTATTTCTATTGTTTTTTTTATAGGATTAAATGTCAAGGAAAAGGAGTTTGTTGCGAATAAAATTAAAAATTATATAGTAAGATAAACGATGGCAAACAGTTTGATTTTTTTACAAGCCCCCCTGAAAATGGCAGCAGTGCTAAATTGCTATGAAAAAGAGAAGGCACAGGACAATACTGTTGTCATTGTTCTACCTGCAAGATTGCAGAGTATGATAAGTTTTGTTGAGTTTTTAAATATTGATGCCAAGGTCATTGTATTAAAGAACATGATACATCGGACATTGTTAAATTTTCCCATAAACAAATTCTCAATTGCGAAGAATGGAAAATTGCTGATAAAAGTTGCTGGTATAGATGGGCGCTTTTTCTTTACAGATTTGTTTGATCCGGATATGGCATTGTTACTTAAGTATATCAGAATTCTTAATCCCACTCAGATTCAGTCAAGAACAGATATAGAGGTAGGAAGTGATTATGAAAAGTTGCAAAGTGAAGTACCATTTTCTCATAAGATGATGGCAAAACTGTATTCAAAGATATATAAGTGTGCTTTTGTCGCTTGCAAGGTCGCTTTTTATTCGTTTTATACTTTTGATAATAGAATCCATAGATTGCCTGCTATTGATTATAGCGATACATCAGTTGTGGAAAGGTATAGGATTAAAACTATAACTAATATGGGGAAGTCTGTATTATTCTTCTCAAATCCTAATGATGGTTATTTTTGCACTGACCAAGAGTATGGGAAGGTGAGTTTAGATGCAGTCCGTTTCCTACAGAATAATGGGTATTATGTTGCGGCAAAAGGCCATCCAAGAGAAGGCTCCGAAAAGCATGTTGATGAAGTATCTGATTATGTTATTCCTGGTTATATCCCAGCAGAATTTATTGATTTGTCACAATTTGATTTCGCAATTGGATTCTTCTCGACAGCTTTATGCAGTGCAAGTTTTGTAATTAAAAGTTATAGTTTGATGAAACTCCCTAAAATATCCGACATCTCTCAGTATAAATATTGTATGGATTTTTTTGATAGGTGTGATAATAGGGTGATTTTTATATCGAAATACGAGGACATGTTATAAGAAATAAAGCAGAAGTTATGGGATTAATTACAAAGCTAAAAAGTATACTTAAGTCAAAATATAACTTGTACCTTTTTTACAATAAATGTAAAAGAGGAGGAGGTTACGCAGGAAAGCCTCTTATCGTTTCTGGAATAAATAATGTCGCTATTGGAAAAAATGTGCATTTTTATAAAGGATGTAGGCTGCAATGCTGGTCTGGATATGGAGGCGAATTCTACCATCCGAAATTGACTATTTCGGATGGTTGTGTGTGTGTGGGGGGAGTTACATTTCTCTGTACAGATGACCTTTTTGTGGGAAATGATACGATATTTGCAGCAAATGTATTGGTAACAACTGAGAATCACGGAATGGATCCTGAATGCGACCTAGCCTATATGTATCAGCCATTACAATCTGCACCTGTAAAGATTGGTAGTAAATGCTGGATAGGTCAGAATGCCGTTATACTTCCAGGGGTTGAAATAGGAGACAGATGTATTATTGGCGCAAATTCAGTTGTGACAAAAAGTATACCATCTTATTGTATTGCTGCGGGAATGCCTGCTAAGGTGATAAAAAGATATGATTTTGAAAAACATGTTTGGATAAGGGTTTAAGAAAGCTCATAAGGGTATATTGATAATTACATAAACAGAAATGCTTTTTAATTCCATTGAGTTTTTGATATTCTTGCCAATAGTTTTTTTACTTTATTGGTTTGCGTTTAAGCAACTGAGATGGCAGAACTTTAAAGCAGGTGCTGATGTTATTATGTTGCCCCCTGTATGTCCAAGAGCAAGGTTCTATAGCGCTTTCAGTGACAAAATCGTATACGCGTTAAAAGAAATGCAATATCCTTACATAGTAAGCCCAGACTTGATGGCTCTTGATGACAGTTGTTCATTTGGCGGATATCATGTTAATAAGGAAGGTGTTAAGCAAAACACAAAACATATTATTGATGTCATAAGCGATTATATTACCTTATCAAAGTGACAATGGAAAAATGTTCTTTAAAAAATAAGACGATCTTATTATTGATGCCGAATTTTAATGAACTGCAATATGCAATATCAGAGCAGTTACAGAAGATGGGCGCAAAGGTGTTGTGGTTTCAGACTCAACGCTCACCTTCCGATTTCAGATTTAAGAAAAATTTGATTGAGTGTTTGGCCTGCAAAATAATAAAACCATTCTTTTATACTCGTCAAACAAATCATATCCTGAATAACATAAGAGGTGAGTATATAGACTATGTGTTGGCTATATACAATTATTCGCCTCAATATAGATTAATCAAGCGGCTTAAGGAAAAGAACCCACAGTTGAAGACTTATATTTATTTTTGGGATGCGTTTTCTACATGGGATTTTCGCTATCAGATGGCATATTTTGACTATAAGTTCTCTTTTGATCGTGAAGACTGTAAAAGATATGCAGATAAAGGATTACGTTATTTACCGTTGTTTTGGATAGATAAAGACAGTATTAACAAAGAATTAAAATATGACTTAGTTCATATAGGCAGTGCACATCCAAAATATATAGATAGAATTCCACTTGTGCTTGAGCTGGTTAAACAAGCAAGAAAAGCAGGTCTTATATATTTTGTAAGATTTGCATCATGGTTTCCAATAAGAAAATACTCAATCAAAACAAGACTAATGTGTTTCTTCTTTAAAAATTATAAAGAATATGTATGTACACTTCGTTCTATTGATAATGAATATCCCGAGATTATTATGGATGGTAAGTTACCACTAGAATGTGTAAATGAAATAGAGGCCCAGTCTAGGTGTGTTATAGATGTTAATCTTGACAGGAGTGGTGTTGCTCTAAGAGTAATAAAGGCTTTAGCGACTGGGAAAAAGGTTATAACCAATAATCCTCATATTGTCAACGAAGAGTTTTATCGCCCAGAAAACGTAAAGGTAATAAATAAGAATGATATATCAGTGGATTACGATTGGATAAAATTGCCATTTGTACCTGTTGATGTTTCTTACCTTAGGCTCGATAATTGGCTCAAATATATTTTTAGTAACTAGTTTTTTAATAAATTAAATATGAAGATTAAAGTAGGAATAATTGGCTGTGGCTTCGTAGGAGGAGCTCTTAAAGATTGGTTGGAACACAATAATCCTGAGTGTGAACTATATATCAGTGACCCGCCCAAGGGCTACAATGATGATCTAAGTAATATTGACATTGCATTCTTGCAAATTCATGTCCCCACCGAAGATGACGGTACGCAGGATTTGACCCTGATGAAGGAGCTTATCACAAACCTTCCAGATGTACCTGTATTTGTGCGTACCACTATCCTACCAGGAACAAGTGACAGACTTTCTAAGGAAACTGGTCATAAAGTGTGCTATATGCCTGAGTTCCTGACTGAACGCACTTTTATTGAGGACTTCAAAAAGCAAACCATGGTGTTCACAGGTGCGCACGAGCTGCTAACTAAGATTTTTGTGGGTAAGAAGTTCACTGTTATGACTCCACTAGAAGCTGAACTGACCAAGTATATGCACAATGTATTTGGTGCCTATAAGGTGACATATTTCAACGCCTGTCGTGAATACTGTAGGCAGATGGGGGCTGATTGGAGAAAAGTGCATACTGGCATCCTTCTTTCTGGCTATATTAATGATACTCATACTTATGTCCCTGGACCTGATGGTAAGTTTGGTTATGGAGGTAAGTGCTTCCCGAAGGATGTAAATGCTTTTGCCAAGATGACAGAAGGAACCCCACTTGGAACGTTGCTGGAACACCTACATGAGCTTAACGTTCATTTCCGTGGGGTTGAGGAGCGAATTTAAAAACTTCTATCTATCGACTATTTTTTTTCTTGCAAATGTAATGCAATACTATTTTGGGGGGGCATCGATGGTTGTGTTGTTGCGAAGAACAATTATTTGCATTTGGGGAGCATAGTCAAAAGAGTCTAATGAAAACTGCTGTATTGCTCACTGTATTTAATAGGAAGGAGATTACTTTATTAGGTCTTAAAACTCTGATGAAGTCAATAGATGAAATGCCTTCAGAATACAGTTTTGATATTTTCATGACGGATGATGGATGTACCGATGGAACAGCGGATGCTGTGAAAAAAGAGTATCCTACAGTCAAAATAATCAAAGGAGATGGAAATTTATATTGGGGTGGGGGGATGCGATTGGCATGGCAAGCTGCAGCAGATTCAGGAGCCTATTATGACTATTATCTTTGGTATAATGATGATTCAGACTTATTTAAGGATGCATTATTGACCATGTTTGAATCCGCATCAAAAACAAATATCGTGACTGGTGCATTCTGCAACCATAATGGAGAAGTATCATACGGTGGTAGAGATGCTGACCAACGAATGTTGATTCCTAATGGTCAGCCACAGGAAGTAAAAATGATGAATGGGAATTTAGTGCTTATACCCCAAGTAATTTTCTTCACAATAGGTAACATAACATCACGGTTGAAACATGGAGGTGGTGATTATGATTACGGCTTTAGGGCTTATAAAGCGGGGTTCAAGGTCTTTTTGACCAATAAGTATGTTGGGATAGCAGACAGACATGATGAATTTATTCCAAAATATTGCTCTCCAGAGTTGTCTTTTTATAAGAGGTGGAAAGTGCTACATAGCCCTGTCTTCTCACCATCGGAGCACTTTAAATATAATTGTAAATACATTGGGGTTGCTTGTGCTATAAAATCATATGCTGTATGTTATATTGGTGTTTTTCTTCCACACTTCTATTTAAAATTGAAGATGCACTATGTTCACAAAATGGGATAATGTTGTTTAATTATTTTTATTGGAACTACAATAGAGCTTCGTAATAATGGCTGTTTATTTTGTTATTTTTGTTGTTCTTGTTGTTTGTGCTATTATTGATAAAAAAAGCAAGAATGATTTTTTTAAAATCTTTTTTTTTGTATTATTGACACTATTTGCCGGTTTTAGGCATAACGTAGGTGTCGATTATGTGGGTTATGAACAAACATTTGATGAGGTCGTTGGATTTGTAATTCGTGAACCGGGTGGGGCGTGGATTATGAATATGGTAAGAAAAATTGGAGGTACAGTACAGCTTTATCTACTTTTAATGGCTTTAATTACACAGTTTTTTGTTTATAAAACATTTATTCGAAATAAACAGTGGTTTTGGACATCTACATATGTTTATTATAGTATTTCCCTATTCTATTTGGCCTCATTTAATGGAGTAAGGCAATATGCAGCTATAGCTGTATCCATTTGGAGTCTGTATTTAATGAGGGATAATAAAAAATATTATTATTTTCTTGTTATATTTTTGGCCGCATTCTTCCTTCATTCTTCTGTTATATTATTTTTGCCTCTGTATTTTTTTATAAGGAAGTCTTTCCCACTTTGGATTCATTTTGTGATTTTGATGATAGCAGGTGTTGTAAGTAAGTTTATTAGTGTTATTGCATCTTATGCAAGTTTTGACATATATAATATAGTAGAAAGAGATATTACAGTTGGTATAACTCAATATTTATTTGCAATCTTTTCATTTATGCTGTTGATACTAGGACGTAAAATTAAATCCTTCTATTCGAATACAATCCTATATAACATGAATTCTTTGTGTGTAAGTACATTACTTATAGTTATTATGCAAACCTCTGGAATGTTTATTATGATTTGCCAAAGAATAAATAATTATTTTCTGTTCTCTTTTTTGTTAATTATTCCTTGTATATTGAATTCTATTAGTAAGCAAAACCGTGTTGGCTATCATTTGTTTTTTGCTCTGTTTTGCTTTTCGTATTTTATAAGAACGATTGTATTTGAAGGTCAAAGGTACCAACTTGTACCTTACAATATTAATTATGCTTTATTAAATTTTTAAACGATGTTTTCGACTAATTTGGTTTCTGTAATAATTCCAACATACAAAACTTCTGGGTCATTAAAGAGGGCTATAGATAGTGTTCTTGATCAGGATTATAAAAATGTGGAAATATTGGTTATTGATGATAATAATCCCAATGATTCTTACAGGAAAAATACAGAAAAGATAATGGGAGATTTTGCCAATGAAATAAAAGTGAAATATATTAAGCATGAACACAATAAAAATGGCTCAGCAGCGAGGAATACAGGAATTAGGGCATCAAAAGGAGAATACATTGCATTTCTTGATGACGATGACTACATGATCGGCAGACGACTATCTGAGAGTGTTGATTGTTTGGCAAAATCAGACGGTAACGTAGGGGGGTGTTGTGTCAACTATCTTAAATGTTATAAAAGGATTATATATAAAAAATCATCATATGATGGAATTACCGACTCTTTCGTCCCATTATTGTCTGGTGAAAGGGATTACGGTGCGGGTTCTACTTTAATGATTAAACGATCTGTTATAGAAAAAATAGGATTATTTGACGAAACATATAAGAGACATCAGGATTGGGAATTTTTGATACGACTCTTTCGATATTTTAAACTTATTAATATACCGGAGATAGGAGCTGCTATTTGTGTCAAATCATTAATAGAAAAACCAAATACCAAAGTAAGGTTTGAAGCTAAAAAGAAATTGCTCTTTGACTTTGAAGATGATTTAAAGAAAATAAATGATGTTGATTTAAAATTAATCAAGGTCTCACAAGATGTAGAAATGGTATCTTGGTTTTTGGCAGAAAATAAATATAAAGAAGCGTTTTGGTATTGCAAAAATAGTAATGGCTTGAAAATATTGTCCCGTAAATTGCCATACATTATATATTCAATTATAATCGGTATTTTCCCTTATTCAAAATTGATAGTATTTTATATTAAAAGCCGATCATATTCTAAATATAAAAATCTTTTAAGATGATGTGTTAAGATATTATTATATAATAAAGCGGGTCATTGGTATGTTACTTTTTTTATTGTTTTTTAATATGGGATCAAT
>JAEEGL013316459.1_pt1 | contig 10259 bp, 8 predicted proteins | sample 9134231 | NCBI WGS metagenome assembly JAEEGL01 (sample SAMN16246548, study PRJNA631951) | gut metagenome | biome: gut microbiome; feature: rumen; material: fiber-attached | host: Bos | place: Iran: Karaj | collected 2018-10 | reverse complement strand
GAGTTACTAAATTTCTTTTTACGTATAAAGGAACAATAGAGTAGTCATGTAATAGACCATCTATTCTTATTCTTATTTTAATTCCTTCTTCATAAGGGTCAAAATGGATATCTGATACACCTTTATCAATTGCATCTAATATAATTGAGTTAACTATATCAGTTATTGGTGTATTATTGTAATCAAATGTAACCATACCAGTAAGACCAGCAGCACGAGTAGCAGGTCCACCAGCAGAAGCATCAAATAATTGTAATTCTGCACCTTGAGTTGGTGTTGGAGCATCACTAGGTAAACTAGTTTCATTTCCTGGTAGTTGATGAACATCTCCTGGAAGAGAAGCTTCAGCAGGAACAGTTGGAGTCGCTGGAACACTTTGAACTGGAGTTGCTTCATTTCCTGGTAAACTTGGAGTATTGCCAGGTAAAGCGCTAACAGTTTCTTGGGCAGTTGTATTTTCTTGAGCTACAACTTGAGTTTCAGGCGCAGTTTCTACTGCTGGAACAGTTTCTACATTAGGTATAGTCTCAGTTGTAACATCATTATTTACTATCATTTCTTGATTATCCATAATATCAACCCATTCTTTTATTCTAATAAAATTATAAAAGAATATATATTAATAGTCAACAAACTAGGAATTAAAAAAATAAAAAAGGAAGTATAAAACTTCCTTAACAATTATTACTTACTCTAATTGTTGTAGATTTAAGAGATCTTTTTGAAGAATCTATTAAATCAAATTTTACTGAATATGTATTTCCATCACTTAATTTTTGACATTGAGTTTGATTATTACTTGAATCATAGCATGTTGCTTGAACAGATAAACCATGACTTGATGGAGTGATTACACTACCATTTAATTTAACATCTACTTTAGATTCTACTGAAGAACCTCCAGTAGAAGAGTAGCTTGAATAGTTTGTACAATTAGAACCTTTATAACTAATTTCATAGTTTGCTGCAATACCATCAACTTTAGCAGTAGCACCAGCAGACATATTAGCAGTAAAGTTTGAATAAGATGCTTTAACAATATATGTTACTTCACCAGCAGGTAAGTTAACTGTCATTGTTGTATTAGTTGTAAATCCTAAATCAACAGTTCCACTTGCTGTTTGTTGATATACTCTGTAACCAAATGTTCCAAATACTGAATTGTTATAAGCAACTCTTTCATTTTTCATTCTTTCAGCCCATGGTTTATAAATCTTTGATTCATTAAAGTATTTAGTTAACCATTCATCACTGATTGCATTTGGAGTATATCCATTCCATGTTAATGTGACTTGTGATCCATTCTTAGTAGCTTTTAATCCTCCAACATTTGGAAGTTGTGAGAATCTTTCACTTACTGTATCAGGAGCAGTTCCATCTCTAAAGTAAGCTACTTCTTTTAAGTCACCAGGAGTATATTCTGATGCTAATTGAATTGGATCAGTTCCTAACTCAATTGTTACTTGTTCAACTGTTGAAGGTTTAGTGAATGTTGAATTCTTTTCCATAATACCTTTAACAAGTGATTTAGTAATTGCTTTTCTAGCAGCACCACCTTCAGAGTTTAGAAGGTAATGGTCTTTTGTAATCTTATCATATCCATACCACATTGAGATAACGTAGTCTGGAGAGTAAACGTTTTCCCAAGAGTCACCGATTAAATCTCCGTGAATTCCAAGGTCTCTCTTAATAGCTGCATCTACAGTAGATGTTCCTGTCTTAGCACATATATCAGTACCTGATACTTTACCAGAAGAAACAGCACCAGATTCAACGGCATATTTTAATATTTGAGTAATAATATAAGCTGTATCTTCACTCATTACTTCAGTACGTTTTGGATTAACTTTATAAGTTTCACCAGTATCTGTATATTCGATTGTTCTGAATGAGTAAGGTTCAATATAAGTTCCGCCTCTTGCAAATGCTCCATAAGCAGCTGAACTTTGAAGTGGGTTAACACCGTCGAAACCACCGATTGAGTTAGTTTCAAGTAAGTTACCATTTCCATCTTCAACAGGATACCAACCTAGGTTATTAGCAAATTCTTTCTTTTGTGCATTTGTTGTTTGTTGGAATGTTTGTAGAGCAGGGATGTTTCTTGATTGTGCTAGAGCAGATTGAACTGTCATTACACCTTTGAATCCATTATCCCAGTTCTTAATTGATCCACCAGAAGAGTAGTTATATTCTAAGTCTACTACTGTATTTGATGAACCCCATCCTAGGTATTCAATTGCAGGACCGTAATCAATTACTGGTTTAGCAGTTGAACCAGGGTGTCTTGATATTTGAGTAGCGTAGTTGAAACTACGTTCTCCTTTTTTATTTCTACCACCGCCAATTGCTACTATAGAACCATCTTTAACAGATGTTACTGCAATACCAACTTGGCTATATTCATTTTTATATTTAAAGTTTTGACCATATTTTGAAAACTCACCATTTGAAATATCAGTAACTACATCTTGCTTTTCTGGAACTAAAGTAGTGTAGATAGACATTGATACATTATATGGATTATTACCAGTTCTCTTGATAACTTCATCTACAACTGTATCAACAAATGATACATATCTATTAACTGAAGAACCAGCTTTATCTTTAATTAAATCTTTAGCATGAATTTTTTTAGCAGCTTCACATTCTTCTTCTGAAATATATCCATGTCTTTTCATTAGATTTAATACAATATTTTTTCTTGAGTTTGCTTTTTCAACATTATTAAATGGATTATATGCATCTGGTGCTTGATATAAACCAGCAATCATTGCAGCTTCTGGCAATGTTAAATCTTTAACACTTTTTCCAAAATATGCATTACTTGCTTGTTCTACACCATAAGCAGCTCCTAAATAAGGAATATTTGTATAGAACTCTAATATTTCTTCTTTAGTATATTTCTTTTCAATAACGAATACCGCTAAATAAATATCAGTAAACTTTCTTATAATACCTTGAATACCAGTAGACTTAGTAGAAGTTGCTACTAGTTTTGAAATTTGCATTGTTAATGTAGAACCACCACCAGCATCACTATGACCAAGTAATTGACCACCAACTGCTTTTGTAAATCTGGCTAAGTCGATACCGTTATGTTGGAAGAATCTTGAGTCTTCTGTTGCGACTATAGCATCAATAAGTACTTCAGGAAGTTCATCGTATGTTATAACTTCACGATTTTGTTTACCAAGTCTTGCAAATTCATTTCCATTTGCATCATACAATACTGTAGAGCTTGCTTGATATAACTTTTCTTTACTTATTTGTGGAGCATGTATTACTACATAACCCATAAATCCAACTCCTGCTAAACAAATGAATATTAGAAGTAGCATAAAGAGTATTAGTAGTTTATCTTTGAATGTTCCATATTTTAATCTTTTTCTAAATCTTTTCATATCGAATATCATCACCTTAAATCTATTTTTTAAGAAAACGATAGGCCATAAATATATAGGATTTTCTTTATATTTATGGAATATTAATTTACTATGTTCGTCTTCGTAAATTTCTTTTCTTCGTTCTAACTTATTATACTCTTTCTTAGGGCTCTTTTTAAATAGAGGAGAAGAAACTTTACATTTCTTTGCTTTTACTTTTTTATTTACTTTTTCCTTAGGTTTAACCTTAGTTTTGATATTTTTTTTAAGTTGATTACCTTCAAGTACAATTAAAGGATATTTTTTAGCAATCCCATCTTTTTTCTTAGTGGTTTTTCTTTTCTTTGTTGTCTTTTTCTTGGCAGTTGTCTTTTTAGTTTCTCCTAGCTTTTTAGTTTCTTTTCCTGTTTCTTTAGTTTTTGTACTAGTTTTTTTGGTAGAAGTTGTTTCCTTTTTAACTTCTGTTTCTTTTTTATCGGTCTTTTTAGTTTCTTTTAATTCTTCTAAAACAGGACTTTTAGTTTTAGTACTAGTAGAAGGCTTGTTAAAAGTTGATTTTTTATTTGTTTTTTTCTTTTTAGTTGCCATAATTACTCCTTAAAGTATAATTTGTCTACTATATCAAGATAATCAATTCTTGGATTTATTTTTAAATTTATTACATATCCTTTTTCTTCAATATAAGAATATGGAATACTTTTTCTAGTTTTATTATCTTCTATAAAATTTATAATATCATTTCCATCTAAGTAATATATTAAGTTATTCATACTAATTATTAAAAAAGTAATACCACCATGTTCTAAGATCTTTTTCATATGAAGTAATTGATGCTCATGAATATTTTGAAGAGGGAACCTTGTAGTTTCTCTTGTTTCTTTAGCATCAAAATCAATATATTTTCCTTTATACAATCCGTTATAATCTAGTGTTGATGGTGCTTCGAAATATGCTTCATTTATTTTAATACCTTTACTCGACATTAAAGTACTAACTATCTTAATTGGGGTAGGTTTTTTATAAATAATAGCTTTATTAATTTCTCTATAATAACTATTAGTTAAATTAAGTAAGCTTTCTAGTTTCATACCTCTATTAGCATGTGAAATTTTTTGCTCTTTGAAATCTTTCTTTATCTTATTAGGGTACTGCATATTCTCACCAATATAATTATATAATAAAGATAATGTTTTATCTACAATAATGAACTATAAGTAATAGGTTTTTTTAAGTATTTTTGATATAATACATTTGTTGAAGGAGTGTGCATTGTGAAAATAACAAGTTCTAATTTAGAGACAATCGCAGTAAGAATGAGTCAATATCCAACAGACCATAGAAATGAATATATGTTATGTGGTAGAAGTAATGTAGGTAAGTCTAGTTTTATTAATACTATTTTAGGTAGAAAAAACTATGCTCATACTTCAAGTAAACCTGGTAAAACTCAATCACTTAATTTTTATTTAATTAATGATGAATTTTATCTAGTAGATGTTCCAGGTTATGGATATGCTGATGTATCAAAAGAAAAACAACAAAAGTTTGGTTTAATGATCGAAGAATATGTTAAAACTAGAAGTAATTTAAAATGTGTATTCTTACTAGTAGATTTTAGACATAAACCTGATGAAAATGATTGTTTAATGTATAATTTCTTAAAGTATTATGAAATACCAACTGTAATAGTTGCTACTAAGTATGATAAAGTTAAACCATCTCAAAGAGATAAAGCTGAAAAGCTTCTTAGAGATACTTTAAATATACTTCCTAGTGATCAAGTTGTATTATTCTCATCTGTTACTAAAAAAGGAAGAGAAGAAACATACGGCATTTTGTCAAGTTATGAGAAAAAACAATAATAGAGATTTTTATTATTGTTTTTTTATGCTAATATTTAAATAGGTGATAATATGAAAAAAGGTTTTACTTTAGTAGAATTACTTGCTGTTGTAGTTATAATAGGATTACTTATGACAATTGCAATCCCAGCTGTATTAAAAGTATCAAATAATGTTAAAGAAGAAAGTTATGAAGCTAAGATTAAAATGATTACTGATGCTGCTATTTCGTATGGTGATGTTATTAAAAAAACACATTTAACTAATAGAGTTAGTGAAGCTAGTAGTGGTTCACATACTACTACATGTGAAAATGATCCACTTCCTGAACAATTTGTTACATCAGATGGTACTTGTGATCAAAATGGTACTTATCCAGCTTATAGAATGACAGTTAAAGATTTAGTTGAAGCAAATGAATTATCTTACGATGAAACAGATAGATGTAAAGGTAATTATGAAAATAATTGTTCAAAATATGATAATGTTATTAAAAATCCAATAAGCGGAAATATTATTAATAATTGTTTTGTTTATATTTATTATAAAAATAATAGAATCTATGCTAAATTTGATAGAACAACATGTGATGCTGTTAGCGATTCAGCAAATGGACATGAATTTAAAGACACTTTAGCATAACTGTCTTCAAGAACCTAAATAATTGATATTTAGGTTTTTTTATGCTATTATAAAGGCACTTTATGAAGGGGTGATATACATGAGAAAAACTGTATGTTTAGTAGGTAGACCAAACACTGGAAAATCATCTTTATTTAATAGAATGGTAATGCAAAATAAAGCTATTATTAGTGACCATGCTGGTACTACTAGAGATAGACTTTATGGTATTGCATATCATAATGATAAATCATTCAATGTTATTGATACTGGTGGTATTGATTTAGAGAATGCTGACTTTAATGCAAATATTAAAATGCAAGCTGAACTTGCTATTGATGAAGCTGATGTAATTGTATTCGTAGTTGATGGTAAAGAAGATTTAACTCAAAATGATTTCGAAGTTAGAAATATGTTAATGAGAACTGACAAGAAAGTTGTAGTTGCTGTTAATAAAATAGATAATCCTGAAAGAGAAGATAATATTTATAATTTCTATGAATTAGGATTTGAGCATATTGTAACTATCTCAGTTGAACATAAAAGACATATTACTGAACTTTTAGACATGATTACTGAAGATTTCCCTTCATATACAACTGAACCTAGAGATTCTATTTGTAGATTCTCGCTTATTGGTAGACCAAATGTAGGTAAATCAAGCTTAGTTAATGCTATCCTTGGAGAAGAAAGACAAATTGTTTCTGATGTTCAAGGTACTACTAGAGATGCTAGTGATACTAGATTTACTTATAATCATGAAGATTATATCGTTGTAGATACTGCTGGTATTAGAAAACGCGGAAAAATATATGAAGAATTAGAAAAGTATTCTATTATTAGAGGATTCAGAGCAATTGAACGTAGTGATGTTTGTTGTGTTGTTATCGATGCTGAAGCAGGTATTATTGAACAAGATAAACATATAGTTCAATATGCATTAGATAATAATAAAGCAATTGTACTTGTAGTTAATAAATGGGATACAGTAAAAAATAAAGATGAAGCACTAAAGGAATGGAAATTAAAGATTCAAAATGAATTCCAATTTATTCCATATGTAAGAACAGTATTCTTAAGTGCTAAGGAAAAGCCAAAAGTTCCTGAACTAATGGATGCTATTATTAAAGCATATGAATCATTTACTAAAGAAATTAAAACAAGTACTATTAATGATATTGTAAGAGATGCTTATGCATTACATATGGCTCCTTCTTATAAAAAGAATAGGCTTAAAATATACTTTGTTACACAAACTGATATATGTCCACCAAGATTTACTTTCAATGTAAACAGTAAGAACTTAGTTCATTTTGGATATCATAGATATTTGGAAAATAAAATAAGAGAAAACATTGATTTAGAAGGTTCACCAATTATTTTCCAATTTAAAAATAAAGGTGAATAATATGAAAAGTGTTAAAGAAAAATATATAAGAGATTTAAAAATTGTTAGTGGTATTTTAATAGTTTTAATTTTTGTACTTACACTTGTATTAGTAGATTTTATTTCTAAGAAATATGTAAGTGATAATTATAAGAGAGCTTATGTAGAAGTAGTAAGTACTTATGATGACTTTTTACTTGCTAAAGATGTAGATGGAGATTCTAAATATACAATAAAGACTAAAGATAAATATAAAGTAGGTGATATTGTATATGTTACTTACTATAAAGATATTGAAAATCCAAAAGCAATTGAACTTGTTATGTCTAAAGAAACAAAAGAAGATACAACTGAAGTAAGTATTCCAGTTGAAGAAACAACTACAAAAGTAGTTGAAGAAGTAACGACAAAAGCAACTACTAAAAAACAAGTAGAAACTAAAAAAGAAGATAAGAATACAACTAAGAATGCTACTAATGAAAGTGTTGATTCAATCGTACTTAATTATGTCGAATCAGTTAAAACTAAATTAGATAATTATTCTGCAAATGAGTCTAATAAACAAACTGCTAAAGAATATTTCTGTAATATAGTTGATTTTATATTTTATGGTGGAGAAATTAAAGGACATACATTTAACGAATTAAGTAGTAGTGCTAAAGCTAAAGTGGTTTATTATGCACTTATTATTGATAGTAAGATTGATAATAAATTCCCAGGTTATAAAGATACTTTAAATGATAAGTATAGTGATATTAAAGCAAAATTAATTGGTAAATATATTCAAATTGTTGAATATGTTAAAAATAATGAACCTGAACTTTATGAAGGATTAAAAAGAGATTTCCTTTTATTAAAGAAGAGTGTTGGATTAACTTGGAATGTAGTTTCTTCTGCACTTAAGTATGTTGGTGGAAATATTGTTAGTTTAGCTAAAGAATGGTACGAAAACTTTAGAGGATAATATGGAGCTTGATAATAAATATTACAACATTGTTATTGAAAGAAAAAGAATTAAAAATATTTATTTTAGAATAAAAGATGATTCAATTTATATTACTTGTAGTAGACTTGTTCCTGAAAGAGAAATAAAAAAACTTTTAGAAAAGAATAAAAAGTCTTTAGAAAGAATGGCTAAGAAAGAAGCTTCTAGACATAAAGATGATTTTAAAGTTTTATTTCTTGGTTATGAGTTAACTTATGAATATGATACTAAAGTACACTTTGATGATCATAAAGCATATGGACCAAGTGTTGATAAAATAAATGAATCTCTAGAAAAACATGCATTAAAATATTTTCAAGAAAGATTAGATGTTTATACACCTGAGTTTAATAATCTTCCTAAATTTAGATTAAGAATTAGAAAGATGAAAACAAGATGGGGTGTATGTAATAGAAAGAGTATGACAGTTACATTAAATAGTTTACTTATACATAAGAGGGTAGATTTAATTGATTATGTAATATGTCATGAACTTTCACACTTTGAACACATGAATCATAGCGCAGCATTTTGGAAAGAAGTAGAAAAGCATTATAAAGATTATAAGAAAGCAAGAAAGGAACTTAACTCATGATTGAATCTGTTAATAATCCAAAAATTAAAGAGTATTCTAAACTTCAATCTAAAAAATATAGAGATGAATCTGGACTATTTATAGTTGAAGGAGATCATTTAGTTGAAGAAGCTTTAAAGAAAACTCAAGCAGTTGAAATATATTCTTTAGATGATTCATACACTCAAGTAAGTGAATCAGTAATGAGAAAGTTAAGTAGTTTATCTACTCCTCCAAATGTACTTGCTGTCTGTAAGAAGCTTGAAGAAGGAGAGATTAAAGGAAATGTATTAATCCTTGAAAATCTTCAAGATCCAGGTAATCTTGGTACAATCATAAGATCAAGTGTAGCTTTTAATATAGATACTATTATTCTTTCTAAAGATTGTGTGGATTTCTATAATGTAAAAGTTTTAAGAGCAAGCGAAGGTATGGTATTTAATATTAATATCGTAATTAGAGATTTAAATGAAACTATTCCTGAACTTAAAGATAAAGGATATACAGTTTATACTACTAACGTAGTTAATGGAACTAATCTTAGTGAAGTAATTGTTCCAGAAAAATATGCGATAGTTATGGGTAATGAAGGTAATGGAGTTACTAAAGAAATCGCAAGTCTATGTGATGAAGCTATTTATATTCCTATGAATAAAGCTTGCGAATCACTTAATGTAGGTATTGCTACTAGTATAATTCTTTATGAATTTAGTCAAAAATAGACCAATTTAATGGTCTTTTTTATTTTTTTGTTGACAAAATAAATACTTAGATTTATATTGAAATTGACATTTTACAAAAAATTATATTTTATGTATGGGTTGTACTACATTTAAAATGTGGTTTTTTGTGTTATATGAAACTAATTATGGAGGTGGTAAAACTTAAGATTCTCTAATACAAGACATACATGGAATATTAATTTCGGTGTTGGTGTCTATTTAGGAGGAAGTATGAGTTTTATTACAGTCAAAAACTTAAATAAAACATTTAAAGTCTACGAAAGAAATTCTGGACTAAAAGAAGCATTTAAAACACTTATCAAAAGAAAGTACAAATTGGTACATGCAGTTGATGATATTTCTTTTGATATAAAGAAAGGCGAGATAGTCGGATACATTGGTCCGAATGGAGCTGGTAAATCAACAACCATAAAAATGCTTTGTGGAATCTTAAAACCTGACAGTGGGGATGTCACAATCGCAGGTTTTAATCCTTTCAAAGATAGAGTTAAATATGTAAAAAATATAGGGGTAGTATTTGGAGAAAAGTCCCAATTATGGTGGGATATTCTAGTAATGGATTCATTTGATCTATTAAAAGACATCTACAAAATTAGTGATGAAGATTATAAGAAAAATCTTAAAGAACTAATTGAACTACTTCAACTTGAGAAGTTTTTACATACTCCAGTTAGACAGTTAAGTCTAGGAGAGAGAATGCGCTGCGAAATTTGTGCATCATTACT
>JAEEGL013043020.1_pt1 | contig 10259 bp, 4 predicted proteins | sample 9134231 | NCBI WGS metagenome assembly JAEEGL01 (sample SAMN16246548, study PRJNA631951) | gut metagenome | biome: gut microbiome; feature: rumen; material: fiber-attached | host: Bos | place: Iran: Karaj | collected 2018-10 | reverse complement strand
GTGAACGAGGTGCCACACGGAAATGTAAGCAAGGTGTGGTACAGCTCTCCTAAACTGAAAATGAAGCGTCGCATGACTGTTTACACTCCTGCAGGATATGAAAAGGGCGGACGCTACCCTGTGCTCTATCTTTTGCATGGTGCAGGCGGCGACGAGGAAGCATGGATGACATTAGGTCGTGCTGCTCAGATAATGGACAACCTTATTGCTGCAGGAAAGGCAAAGCCTATGATTATAGTAATGCCTAATGGCAATCCTAACTGTCAGGCAGCACCTGGGGAATGGTCATGGGGAATGTACACACCAGGATTCCGCACAGCAGGAACAGGTCCTACCGCAGCACCAGCAGCCTCTATGGAAGAAAGTTTCATGGACATAGTAAACTACATGGACAAGCACTATCGCACAAAGAAAACCCGTGCCGGACGTGCTGTATGCGGACTATCAATGGGTGGTGGTCACACCTTTGGCATTAGCCGTCTCTACCCTACCACATTTGACTACTATGGCTTGTTCTCTGCAGGTTTGCATCTTAAAGGAAACTTCAACCAGAATGCTTCCTTTGCCGACCAGATGAAAGACAACAAACCTTTTGACCAGCAGATGAAGAAACTCTTCGGAAGTCACCCAAAACTCTATTGGATAGCAATTGGAAATACCGATTTCCTATACAACAGCAACACAGATCTCCGCAAATATCTTGATGACCACAAATACAAATATGAATATCTTGAAACTGATGGTGGTCATATATGGAGAAACTGGAGAATATATCTCACAGAATTTGCACAGAAAATATTCAAGTAACTCCTTAATATATAGGCTCTCACATTCTTACTCGTGCTTACCAAGAATGTGAGAGCCTTTTCTTTTGTTGGCATTTTTACTTCTACACCACAAATCATAAATTACACGCCAAAAAATCCTTAGTTAGAAAAAACTTACTACCCTACTAAGAAAAATTTACGCTCTAACTGGAGCGTAAAAATTCCACAGTTTACCACTTTTTGCTCAGAAATTATTAGTGTAAGGTATTTTTGACAAGAAAATAAGGATACAAAAGAAAAAACTTCATTATATTTGCACTCAGATTAACTACAAAAATAAAACGTATGAAAAAAGCTTTTCTATTTATTTTGGCTTGTGGAGCGTTGCTTTTAGCAACTTCGTGCAATAACAACAGTTTAAGAAACAAGAAATACAAATCCGTACATGAAGAGGCTATAGCATTGGCTCTTCCTGATTCTGAAGTGGCTACATTCCCTGAAAAATATAAGGCTCAAAGAGCTGCCAGCGTTATCTTGATTGATTACATAGAGCAGAAAGACAGCACCTACTACCTGACAATATCAAGAGAAGACGCTAAAAAACTTGGAGTTGACGGCGACCTGTACGACAATATCAAAAAGAGCCTTGACAACACAAACAACGGCATCAAAGAATTAAATAAGAAAGGAGAGAAAATAGAACTCTTAGACGTAGAAAAAGTAAAAGAGGATGCCCGTAGAATCAGAGCATCAAAATAACCAAAACTCTTAGGATTCATCCTAAACGAATCCTAAGAGCATCCTAAAGGAATCTCCATCCTATCATTCCCTAAAAAGCGAGCAGAAGCAGCATATATGCTTAAGCATTTTATTTGTGTCAGTCCTCCCCTCCTTCGGAGGGGCTGGGGGAGGTTTTTCACTTCCTCATATCCACATCATACTTTGTGTATTTAACTATCTGGTCAACCACATCCATAGTATTGAAACTAACTATACGAAGAGGTTGATTAAGGAATGTTGTAGCAAGAGTTTCTTCAAGGGTTTTACTACCAAAGACAACATCTCTTGAGCCATATTTATCAAAGGTTATCAAGCAATAGGTTCCTTCATTATCAGCCACAACAATTGCTGTACGACCTATATTTATACTATAGATCATAGACATACCAGCCAACTGTTCATCGCTAAAGGTATTGGAATAAACTGTTTTCTCATAAATATCCATCATCGCAGAACCCACTATCTGGGTTAAAGTTTTCAGCTTATACCGCTTTGTATCATGAATTTTCTTGTATGAAACACCCATAACAATTTCATCAAGAGGCAATCCCAAACGTTTCATGCCTTCAAAATGAAGTTCACGAAGAGAAAGGGAATCTGACGGTGAATCGGCAACAAAACTTTTTTGTTGTGCTGGTTCTTTAACAAGCATCTTATCAAGTATGGAATGAGTAGCCGCATAAGATGGTATCGCAGTAAGAGTATATAGTTCACCACCATAAATACCACTATTCATATCTATCTTGTTAATGTAATTGACATTAGCGGGAAACTCAAAGTTTGATAAAGAAGAAATTTTTGAATAAACCAGTTTACCAAGAAACACATCGTTATTGTTCCAAGAATAAACAGGCACATTATCCGTTTCAAATGTATAGATAATGTCTTTAATCGTGTCTGTTTTCACCTTTGGAGGCTCAGCAGTTGAATCAGAGTCTGTTTTTACTGGCAAAAGTCTTTTTATAGGCTCACCTTCAAATTCATTACTACATGAGGTAACAAACAAAAATGCATTTCCCAAAAGGAAAATTTTTAATAGTTCATTTAATTTCATAACGTATGGTTTTTTATTTCCGCAACTCAAAGCAAAATTAGAAAAAATAAATGAGTATAGATAATTTTATCGCATTTTTTTGATAAAAACAAATGACAAATACTTGTTTTTTGCCTAAAAACCATTTCGGAGGCATCTCGGAACCATCTCGAAGGCATCTCGAAAAAACATGCTGATGAAAAAAACTGATTACTCTGTCTCGGCATAAAAAATAAATGAGTTTATTTTGTTCTGCTCCCGACTTTTAGTATCTTTGCCCTGTAAAAACTATAGCTAAAAACAAAGACATGAAAAAATTACTTTTTCTACTATTCCTGGCATGCTTTACGCTTGGGGCGGAGGCTGCTAATCAGTTTATAAAATTCAACTCGTCGGCAACGGCTATGCAGTTGGCTGGCAAGGAACGGATTGCTGATATTGTTGTTGACAAGAACGACTATGAAGGCGTTCTCTTGGCTGCAGAAAACCTGCAAAAGGATTTTCTTGCTGTTTGCGGACAGAAGCCTCAGTTGAAAAACAACGCCACAGAAGGCTGTATCCTTGTGGGCAGCATGCAGTCGGCACTCATAAAGCGCATTATTGCTTCAGGAAAGATAAACAAGAAGCAACTTCAGGGAAAACGTGAGAAATACATTCTTTCGGTTGTTGACAATCCTGTTAAAGGCATTAAGAAAGCCCTTGTTATCGCAGGAAGCGACAAGCGAGGAACTATATACGGAATCTATGAACTGTCCCGTCAGATAGGTGTTTCACCTTGGTACTGGTGGTTGGATGTTCCTGCAAAGAAACACCAGGAACTATATGTAGAAAAAGGCGAATATACCGATGGCGAGCCTGCTGTGGCTTATCGCGGAATATTCATCAACGACGAGCACCCTTGTTTTGCCAACTGGTCGAACGAGAAGTTTGGCGGACAGAACCACAAATGCTATGAACATGTGTTTGAGTTGCTGCTTCGTTTGAAAGCCAACTACCTCTGGCCTGCCATGTGGGGAAACGCTTTCTATGACGATGACCCTGAGAATGGCGAACTTGCCAACCGCATGGGTATCGTTATGGGTACATCGCATCACGAGCCTATGGCACGTGCTCAGCAAGACTGGAAACGCAGAAAAAATCATGGCGAATGGAACTACACCAAGAATGGCGAAGAACTTCGCGACTTCTGGCGTGGAGGTATGGAAAGAGCCAAGAACTGGGAAACCATGGTTACCATTGGTATGCGAGGCGATGGCGATGAGGAAATGGAAGGCACAGGAAACGTGAAGCTGATGGAGAGAATCATCAAAGATCAGCGCCAGATAATCTCAGAAGTAACAGGCAAGAAAGCCGAGAAAACACCTCAGATGTGGGCACTCTATAAAGAAGTGCTCGACTATTACGACAAGGGTATGAAAGTGCCTGATGACGTAATCATAATGCTCTGCGACGATAACTGGGGCAACGTGCGAAGAGTGCCTTCAGCAAAAGACATGAAACACCCAGGTGGATGGGGACTTTATTATCATGTTGACTATGTAGGCGCTCCACGCAATACAAAGTGGCTTAACGTTACACCTACACAGAACATGTATGAGCAGCTTTCTCTTGCCTATAATCACGGAATACAGAAGATGTGGATTCTCAACGTTGGCGACCTCAAACCAATGGAATACCCTATTCAGTTCTTCCTTGATATGGCTTGGAACCCAGCAACAGCCAATAGCGACGTGATAACTTCTCACACACGACCTTTCTGCAAAGAGCAGTTTGGCGAGGAATATGCCGACAAAACAGCCGAAATGCTTAATAAGATTGGCTGGTTGAACGGACGAGTAACACCAGAAATGCTCGATGCCGACACATATAACGTAGAAACAGGCGAATGGCAACAGGTAGTGGGCGAATATACCGCTCTTGAGGCAGATGCTTTAAGACTCTATCTGCAACTGCCACAGAACCTTCACGACAGCTACCGACAGCTCATCCTCTTCCCTATTCAGGCTATGACCAACCTCTATCAGATGTACGAGGCTGTAGCTATGAACCATTATCTTGCAAAGCTGTCTGATCCTGCGGCCAACGAATGGGCAAAGAAAGCTAAGGAAGCATTTAAGCGCGATTCAGTTCTCTGTGCACAATACAATCACGATATTGCTAACGGCAAGTGGAACCACATGATGACTCAGAAACATATCGGCTATCGCACATGGGCAGACAACTTCCCTAAAGACCGCCTACCACAACTCATGACAGTTAACGAAAGCAAGGACGGAGGTTACATCTTCGACGACCATACAGCCTATATCTCTATGGAGGCAGCCCACTATTATGCACGCACAGACGCAAGCAAAGCCAAGTGGCAGGAACTTCCATTCATCGGCAGAACACTTAGCGGAATGGCAGTTTCGCCTTATACAGAAACCACCGACGACGCCTCTCTCACATATAAGTTCCGTCTTAACCCGGTAGAAGGCAAAGCCGACAAGTTCACCATTCACATTATCGTGAAGTCAACACTCGACTACAAGAACAAAGGCGGAATGGAATACGAGGTAACACTTGATAATGGCGAAAAGCAAACCATAAACTTCAACCACAACCTCAACGAGAAACCCGAGAACATCTACAGCATCTACTACCCTACCATAGCACGCAGAGTAGTTGAAAGCACCATAACCCTTCCTGCAGGCAAAGACGAATGGCACACCCTTACCATTCACCCTAAAGACCCAGGAATAGTATTTGAAAAGATTGTTGTTGATGCAGGAGGCTACAAGCCATCTTACCTCTTCATGAAAGAATCAGCAAAGAAAAGATAAATAAAAAACTTTACACAAAACGGCATAGCGCAAAATACCCATCGCTATGCCGTTTTTTTTTCTAACTAGAAAAAATATTTTTCTTAACCTGAAAGTAAAAATTTCCTAGTTAAGCCGTTTTTCTACATAAAATTCAAGAAAGTGAAAATACATTACACAACATCTATACCACGAATTACAGTACAAAGATTCATGACATCATTTTCAAAATTGTCACGATCAATGGCCCTGTTCTTTGTGTTTGAACGATAATTATAGATTGTCTGAGGAGAATAGAACAACAAGTCGGCAATCTCGCTACTCTCGCTGACGCCAAGTCGGATAAGCGCAAAGATACGCAATTCGGTAGTCATAGTGTTTGATGCCTTCACCTCTATCTGTTCTTCTGGCTTCAACAGGGAATTAAACTCTTCAACGAAAGTAGGATACAGATCAAGGAAAGCCTTATCAAAACGGTTTAAGAATGTTACAGCATCCTCTTCAGAGAATTTAGATGATGTGATAAGGGTAAGAAGTTCGTTCACCTGATTAGCTTTTATCTTACGTTGAACGAGAGTCTTCTGATTCTTCAGTCTGTTGATGTATTTAGCACATAGATCAATATAGATTTTAGCCAAGCCTTCACGCTTCTTATTAGTATCAACAAGTCGCTCGTTTAGCGTGTTCAACTGCCTATTAAGCATTTTCTGTTGCTCGTTAAGTTCAGACAGCTGCATATTCCTCTTTGAAAGTTCCTTTCTTCGGGCTGTAAGCTTGCTATTCTGCTTAAAGATGAAAACCAAAGCACCAAGAAGAATTATCAGCAGTATAGACACAGATATGATAACCAGTTTCTGCAAACTGTTTCGCGATTTCACCGCTTCATCATATTTCGAGATAATACCCGGAAGTCGCTCTGATATTTCAATTATTCTTAGTTTGCTATTATAGAATTTAGCATCAGCCAAAGACTGGTTAATATAATTCTGTGCATGTTCGATATTGCTCTCGTCAGTTTCAAAAATATAAGAAGCAAGCATCTGCAATGAGAAGTTCTCCATTGTGAGATTCTGTGCATCGCTCAAAGCCGATAGAATAAGATATTTCTCATATTGTTGCTCGTCATTATCATTTCTGTAGTTACCAGCCAGAGCAAAACAAGCCATAGCATACAGACGAGAGTTCTTTGGACAAGTCTTAACAGCCGACAGGTAATATTTGCGAGCTGTTTTAGGATCAAAGTTTACATACACATAAAACTCGCCCATAAAATAATCATAAGCTTCATTATTCTTATTAAGATGAACTATAGCAGTACTTAGATATCCATTTGCCGCACATCTATATACAGGTTTATATTCCTTGTCATTACAATAATCGCTCCAGTAGCTATATATGCGGAACAGACATAGGTAGTAGTCAAATTGCAAGTTCTCATCAAGCGTCTTAGAGTTAATGCTCTCAATAAGATTACGGGCTTCAAAATAAAGACCTCCAATAGCCATTAGCTGAGCCTTGCGAATAACAAACAGACTATAATAATACTGGTCGTTCAATCTCTGAGCCAATTCTATCGCTCTATTAACATATACATGTGCAGAATCAAACTGATAAACATAATACTCATCATATATCTGACTATATATGTTAAGTTGAGTTTTAGAATTATGTTCTCTCGATAAATTTGTCTTTAAATAACTTATTCGCTTTTCTTTTTCAGCCATAGCCTGATGGCGATGAGTCAATACAGAGTCAAGTTGACGCAATAATCCCTCCTTCTGCTGAGCTGAAACACAGTAGCTGAAAAGAGAGAAAATTATGATTAAAAAGGCTTTAGACATAGTTACTATTTAGTTTCCTGCAAAGATAAACAGTTTTTATAAAACTACAAACATCTACTTAATAAACTTTTTATTTTTCACATAATCAACTAATTATCAACTATATAGCATTAAAACCCAAAATACGTATTTCTACCAAACACCTACTAAAGAATACATATTACTTAAAAAAGTTGTTACTTTGCATAACGAAAGCCAAATAACTAACATTTCAAAACCATAACCTATGAAAGAAAAGAAAAGACTTGTTTATCAACGACTATCGTTGTTTGTCTTCGCTATGTTTCTATCATTTACAGCTTTGGCACAGAATATAAAAGTCAATGGTGTAGTTATTGATGAATCAGGCGAACCTGTCATTGGATGTACTGTAATGCAGAAAGGTGCTAATAACGGAACAGCATCCGACTTGGATGGTAAGTTCTCTCTATCTGTACCACAAAACTCAACAATAACATTTTCTTATATAGGCTTTATCACCCAGGAGGTGAAAGTCAATAACGAAAAGCCTCTCTCTATCACACTTCACGAGCAAAACCTAAAGATTAACGAGGTGGTTGTTATTGGTTATGGAACCATGCGCAAGAGCGACCTCACAGGTTCTGTAGGTTCACTTAATGCTGCCGATTTCGAAGCACCAGTAAGCAATATTGGTCAGGCCATGCAAGGAAAAGTTGCTGGTTTGCAGGTTGTTGATGCAGGAAAACCAGGCGATAACGTATCTATTAAGATTCGTGGTTTGGGTTCTATCAATAACTGCGATCCACTTGTAGTAATAGATGGTGTGCCTACCGACCTGAGCCTCAACAATATGAACATGGCTGACGTTGAACGTCTCGACATTTTAAAGGATGCATCAGCAACAGCTATCTATGGTAGTCGTGGCGCCAATGGTGTTGTGATGATAACAACAAAGAAAGGAAAAGAAGGAAAGGGAATGCTGTCTTTCTCTGCAAATTTCTCAGCACAAAGAACTATTCATATACCAGATATGCTTAACGCCAGCCAATATGCTGCACTAAGCAACGACATGCTCAATAATGCGAGATACACAACAAATCCAGAATGGCATAATCCAGCTTCATTGGGTAATGGCACAAACTGGCTTGACGAACTATTACATACTGGCTACATGCAGAACTATTCTGTAAGCTATTCAGGTGGTAGCGAAAAGGCTCATTATTATGTATCAGGCGGCTATCTTAACCAAACTGGTACTGTTAAGAGTGTGAAATACAGACGCTTTACTTTCCAGGAGAATACCGATGCACAGGTGCTTTCATGGCTTAAGATGTCGAACAATATAACCGTAAGTGCCGACAAGAAACTGCAAGGCAGCTATGATATTGGAAGTGCCTTCCGTGCTCTTCCTACTTATGCAGTAAAAGACGAGAATGGCGAATGGACAGGCCCAGAAGGAAACTCAACATGGTATGGTTCTACCCGAAACCCATTAGGTCCAATAGAAACCGATTATCAAAAGACTAATGGATATAACTTCCTTGGTAATATTACAGCAGAACTGACATTAGCCAAATGGTTGAAATACAGAAGCACCTTTGGTCTTGATGCAAAGTTCTGGTATGCCGACAACTTCACTCCTGCATACAACTGGAAGCCAACCCCTGTAGAAGAAAGTTCTCGTTATAAGAGCGATAACAAATCATTTACTTACCTTTGGGATAACTATTTCCTCTTTGACTATACCATTGCCAAGAAACATCATCTCAACGTGATGGCAGGTGTATCAGCTCAATGGAATGATTTCGACTATCTCAACGCACAGAAAAATGTGTTTGCCTTTGATAATGTTCATGAGATGGACAATGGTCAGAAGATGCATGCCATAGGTGGTAATGAAACAGAATGGGCTTTGTTCTCATACATGGCACGTCTAAACTACGACTACAAGAACAAATATCTACTCACTACAACAATAAGACGTGACGGCTCAAGCCGCTTTGGAAGCAACCACCGTTGGGGAACATTCCCATCAGTATCTATTGCCTGGCGTATCTCAGAAGAAGACTGGTTCCCAAAAAACAATTTTCTTGGTGACCTGAAAATACGTGCAGGATATGGTGTAACTGGTAGTCAGGCAAGCGTAAGCAACTATAGCTATCTTGCCTCTTATAACACAAGCGTATATCCTTTTGGCTATAGCGGTAACGAGCAGGCAGCTCTCGTGTCAGCAACTCTTTCTAATCCTTCTATCCATTGGGAGGAGGTTGCTCAAGCCAATATCGGATTTGATGCCACACTATTCAACCAGCGTGCTATCCTTTCTTTTGATGCCTATCTCAAAACAACAAGAGATATGCTCGTTAAGGCGTCTATTCCTATCACTTCTGGATTTGAAGACACCAGTACCACCTACACCAACGCAGGAAAGGTTCGCAATAGCGGTTTTGAAATATCACTTCATACCGTTAATCTTACTGGCAGTTTAGGATGGACATCAGACCTATCATACACATACAACAGAAACAAGATAAAAGATCTTAACAGTAGTGTTCCTTACTACATCAACCAAATAAACAACTCGTATGTTACAACACTCGATAAGGGCTACCCTATCAACGTGTTCTATGGCTACGTAACAGACGGCATTTTCCAAAATGAGGCTGAGGTACTCCACCATGCTATTCAACCTGGTGCTGAGCCTGGCGATATACGTTTCAAGGACCTTAACAACGATGGTGTTATTAACGATGAAGACCGTACTGTTATTGGTAATCCTAACCCGACCAGTCTGTTCTCACTCAACAACACTCTCACATGGAAAGGCTTTGAATTGAGCATATATTTCCAAGGAGTAGCTGGAAACAAAATTTTCAATGCCAACAACATTGATCTTACTGGTATGTCGGCAGCCTACAACCAGACAACAGATGTTTTGGGCAGATGGACAGCAGAAGGAACAAGTAACAGTATGCCACGTGCCGTATTTGGTGATCCCAACCAAAACACTCGCGTTTCTGACAGATATGTAGAAGATGGTTCATATATCCGCTTAAAGACATTAAGCCTTTCATAC
>JAEEGL012638257.1_pt1 | contig 10259 bp, 10 predicted proteins | sample 9134231 | NCBI WGS metagenome assembly JAEEGL01 (sample SAMN16246548, study PRJNA631951) | gut metagenome | biome: gut microbiome; feature: rumen; material: fiber-attached | host: Bos | place: Iran: Karaj | collected 2018-10 | reverse complement strand
TTTCAAAAATTAGGCAAAAGCCCCATTTTCCCTCCAAATTAGGTCTTTTCACCTAATTTTGCACCCTTTCACGAAGCAGGGCTGACCACATTCCTGCAATCAGCCCTCTTCTTACTCATATTGATTCTTCCGTTTATTCTCTTCCATTAATGCTAATAGTTTCTTAAACGCCTTAACCCTATCCTCTTTGAGCTTCCCTGCATTAAGCGCTTTCCGATTTGCCTTCACCCAGTTCAGCATATCATGCTCTTCTATTCGATGCCGCGAAGGATTCCGATGATATAGTTCAATGAACTCCTTCACCTCCTGATACCTTACATTCCATCTCTCGTCCTGCGTCATATCGTTATTCCTTATATTCCCTATACAACATTTCGTACTTCAGCGACGAATAATCTAGATACATTTCATACTCCTTGATTCCCTTCTCCTTCGCCACCTCATGCAATCGTTTCTTATCATCGACGCTCATATGTCGCCCATAATAAATAGCCACTGGCTTATAATAAATTGTCGAAGCCTTCTCATCAGTAATATTTCGTGGAGTAGAGTCAATCATTCGCCATTCTTTCTCATACGACCAAACGTCAGACTTCCACAGTGCATTCTTAATCGATGCCGATATATCCGGCATCTTAGCAGGAAACCCGATAATTCTAAGAAACGCCCATGCTATATAATCAGAAATATCAAACCTTTCCTTACTATACACAACAGGAAACAGCCCCACATTTTTAATTGGCCGCTCCAATGTCGGTCTGAAATTGTATTCCAGCGCAAAGCCCTTATGAGAATCAGCATAGTGACTCCACATAAGAATACTATCAACACTTTCACTAAAACACGCTATCGCGGAATACCTCTTAGCAGTTTCCGACAGAATGGGGAAATACGTTTCTATCATGGATATCATTCTTTTCCTGGTTTCTTCTATCCTGCCTTCAAAGTCTTTGATATCCTCTATCGAAGATAGCGTCACCTTCAACACATCAGTCATTTCCGTTGTAAGGATATGATTAACCTCATTAGGCAGATCCCACCCTTGTGCAAACCAAGTTTTCATTTGCCCAAGTGTCCTAGTATTCATCACAGTATTCACCCATTTCTCTACCCCTTCCAGGTCATACCTCACTAAAGTATCATACGGATCATTAAACTTATCCGCTGTCACTGCATATATGATGTCACTCTCGAATGCATCCACCGACAATTTATTGCAAGTTCTAAACCTGAACAGGCTCTTGGGCATCATCTCCCTTATCGCCTCCGACACTGGGCGAGTCAATGTTTGAATATCCTCAGGCGACGTCCCTTCTGGAATAACCGTAGAATATAGCCTTTTAGCAAATTCTTCTCTTTCCATAGTATTATCCATTTTCGACTCCATTATCCTCTACTCCTTATCCTACACCTCAAATATTTCATCTATGTCTTCCTGTGTAGCTCTATTCAATTCCACATTCGTTCCCTTCCCATGCTCCAGCTCTAGATGAATATTAAATCCCCAACGCAGAAGCAACTCACCAAGTCGTGACAATTTGTATTTATTTGATTCTCCCTTGGAATCGATGGTTTCAATCTCTAAGGCACCAGTTGCAAACAATAGTTCTGTATCACCACTCTCATCATAGAACGGCTCTTTATAACGAGGGAGCTGCTTCAAATCAACATATGGTATCCTTTCAAGCAAAGAATAAACCCTAAAGAAGTCCTCTGTACTAATAGCTCCGTGAATCCTCGCAACAGATAGTTTGGCAAACACCGTTTCTTTATTGATGTTATCCAACCTAACCACCATCCCGGATATAACATTACCTGTACTGTCTTCTGCTTTCTTCCGAATTTCTTCAGCGAACTTATGCCGCTCTTCTGGGCTTGTATCAACTAATCCCAATAAATAAGTCGCATACTTTCTGAAAAACTCACTTTCTTGGTATCCGACAATTGCCTGTATCTCTGATTCTGATGCACCAAGATAATCTTCACACAAAAGTTTGAGAACAGCAAGAATTTGGTCATTTACTGCTCCTTTCTTGATAGCAGCAAGCTTTTCTATACTGACACTATTCAGCGACTGTTCTACAATATTAGATAACGTATCAACTGTCATATTCATGTTAAAAATAACTCTTTATTATTATTCTACCTCTGTATTCTCATCCTCAGTACTTTCTTCTTCCTCAACAGGGGACGCTATCTCTATCCCAAGGACATTACAGATATTAGCAACATCTTCTTCATCCCTGCGGGTTGTTTCAGCAAGTTCTTTCACCTTTTCCTTAAACTCATCTGATATGTTACACATCTTCAGCTTGTCAATATTGTCGTTGACAAATGTCAACAACTCATCATCATCAATGATATCGGTCGGCAGTAGTTTCTCCACGAAATCAGCATGTTTGGTCATGTCTGCATACTTAAGAATGTCTTCACCAAAGAACAAAAGTTTTTCTACTGTTACTCTTTGACCATTCTTTAGCAGATTGCAGATTTCATCATACATACTCTTCAGGGAGTGTTTTAATTCCATAAGAATTCCCAACCATTCATTTACAAGGTCAACATCAGGTTGTGTCGTTGTAGTCCCGTCCGCATAGTCTTTAAGTAATGATTTGAGTGCATCCTTGACCCCAGAAACCTTCTTTGGGTGATAAAGCTTCCAAATACGCCAAGTACTGTCTTTGGCGAGGAAGTGTTTCTTCCAATCATCCTGCGTAAGGGTGTCGTAAAAAGCAACACATGCCTTGTGTAAGGCTTCTGTCAATTCATTATCTAAGGACTCAGCCTGCTTAAACAAACCATTTGGCATCTTGGTTATATTGGTGTTATCAAAAGCGAAATGCTTATTCCACCCATTTAAATTCTTATACAATTCTCTGGCGTCCACCCCATAATCTGAGACTACCATATCAAAGCGAGGTAAACAGTCCATAATTCTTGCAGTAGAAGTTCTAACTGTATGAGTGGTAAGATAATTAAACGCAGCCACTGTTATGGGTTGAGTTTTATAAGTACCAGAGTTCATCAATAAACTACCATAGTTAATGTAGAGTTCTATCACCTGCGCCAAATGCTTTACATTCTCATCATCGGTATAATCAAGTGCCTCGGCAAAATCCGAGCTATGTGTTGTAGAGAATGTATTACCCCTTGCTATTCTAATGGCTAACAGATCATATTTAAACAGATTATCGCTATCCGCAATATCACACCAAGCAGCATCTAACCGGTCATCATCTATTAAATCTTTTGCCGCCCCAATATATTCTACGATTTCCTTCAATTTAGTAAAAAAACCTTTTATTTGGTCCGTATCAGTTGTAGTTACGTCTTTTATCAATTCCTTCAACTTACTCTCATATTTTGTCCACCTATCTTTTCCTGCACCAACATGTGGAATAACATTGAGCTGTAGGACTTTTTCTTTATCTAAACCTGCCAGATATGCATCCAACTCTGCGAAATCATAGGTCACACCATAATCTTCGTATTCATCCTCAGTATATTTCAGTATTTCCAAGAACAATGCCGGCTTAACCTTGCGCCTATGTTTCTCAAGGCTGTTATTGATAATGTCATTGTCTTTCCTCAACTCCTTTATAGTTTCTACAAATTTCTGGGCATTCCACTTGTCATCATCTATTGACAAGTATGATTGTACAAGGTCTTCTGCCATTTTATCAGAGTATAGATGATGATAAAGCGTCACATGGAAGTCGCTTATATTACTCCAATCAACGCTATTCTTATTTGCTTTCTCGTACAAATTCTTCCATATTTCTTTCAACCAACTTGGCATATTCACGAAATCGCCATAATCCAAAATCTGATCTATGGCCGCCAAGGCAAGTGTCGCGTTTTCAATATTGGCCACATCCATAATCGCCTTGCCAAGGTATGGCGAGATTTCCATTTTACCCATCATCTCGCATAATCTATCCCCATTTCCACTATTCAGTGCTTCTGTAGCTTCTTGAGTAAATACAACGTCCATCGCATCATCCACAGGCAATTGATAGTACAGAGCAGAAAGATACTTGATTGTGTTTGGATCATTCTCATACTCAAAACTCATATCTCCCATAAAATTGGGATGCAGTAGAACATTGACAGGGTCCTCCTCTATCTTTTCCTTACCAAATATAAACAGGGCGATATACGCATCAGGTATATTTTCGTTCAAAGTCATCTTGATGGTGGCCATTTCATTGATGAAAGCAATAATCCTCCGAGGGGTATGTTTCTTACGCAAAGCGTCATAAATCTGGAGCACAGAGATATGGAGTTCATAATTAAACGCCTCCTTCCATTTGCCTTCCATGTATAATTGCCAGCCACTCATGATAGGCGGTGCTACTCTAAACACTACATCAAATGTTTTGTTAATAAAATCATCACCGTACGATTCATTCTCAACATCCTCATCTCTAAAAGCTTTTTGCACATGCTTACGGTCAAATGGTATAATAACTTTAATATTGGTATAAGTTTTATCCGAGAAGAACGAATGGATTGATGACCAAAGAGCCTCTACCTTGTCAGAAGGAAGCCTATCCATATTATCAAAAACAATCACTAATGTTTTGTCTTGGGCTTTCAAGTCATCATTCACATCATCCATCCATTTTTTGAACTCTGCAGATGACGGTTCTTTTTCGGAGATCGTTGTAAAGGTTTCATTTTCCTTCACCTTATCTTTATATACAAGGATTGATTCCGAGAGTATATTTGACCACGTCACATCTTGCTCATTTTCTTCTATGCTCTTCTTCCTGTCATAGTAAATATACAATAATCCCAATCCGTATGGCATCACAGACAGGCATACTTTTAGCCACCACAGGCTTGATGGCACTAGTCCAACCAGATACGAGAATAAGGGCGTTAATGCTAAGAGGATACCTCCTACTATTAGACCAATACCTAACTTAGGTATCTCTTTAGTAGAGGTTCTCCTTCTTTTGGCCAGAAGATTTTGTAGTTTCTTCTTCCACTTCTCTTCGTTAAGAATCTTCTTCTCAATTGTCAAGTCTCGGGTCAACTCTTCCAGTATTGATCTGCGTTGATGGTCTGACTGATGCCCCCATGCATCATACACATAGAGAGGGTAACTTGTTTTCGTATGGTCAAATTTCTCGTCATATACCTTTTTCCCATTCAGTTCTATATTGACCATCGAAATTAAGTTACTCTTACCAGAACCCCATCCTCCTTCGAGCCCTATGATATGTCTCTTGCTGTCTTCTTTGATGATTCTGGAAATTTGCCTTGCAATATTCTTATGGGCTTGTCCTTTAAAGGCATCGTCCCTGCATGGCTCATTGCTGAGCAAACTAATTGTCTTTTTTTCTAATCCTTCCATATGTTCTTCTATTTTAATATTTCTCGCCGGCAAAATTACTATATTTCCACCAATCCTCCAAATATTTTCCGACAAAATGTGAAAAAATCACATTTTACAACCCCAAATCTAAAATTTTATGAAGAATTTCTTGCCGATAAGAGATTATTTCGCTACCTTTGCAACCGACATTCATTCAAAGTGCTAAGAGTTATTCATCATGTTACAAGAGTTCACGGTAGAGAACTTTCTATCATTTAAAGACAAACAGACGCTTAATCTTCAGCCTAGCAAAGGCACAAGGAAGAAAGAGCACAAGGTCGAAGCTGCCAAGGGGGCATGGGTATTGAAAACCGCAGCCATGTTTGGCCCGAATGCCGGTGGTAAGAGTAACTTCGTCGAAGCGTTTGAACTTAGCAAACGTCTGGTACTCATCGGTACTCCGCCAGGATCTCCTATTGAATACCGACCATTCCGCTTATCACCAGAAAAGAAGAAAAGCGACACCACCTTTACATACCTTATTATATGTAATGGCAAAAAATACGAATATGGCTTCAGTTACAATGCTGAACAGATAACCCGTGAATGGTTATACCAGATTACCCGAAAAACACAATATACAATATTCTACAGGAACGCCAAAGAATCCATATTTGACATACCCCAACTTTTAAAGCTGAACCCAAGTGAAAAGGAACAGCGTTATCTAGACTATTTTACCAAAGATATCCCCCAGCGCCAGTTATTCCTTCACGAAGTTATAAGTCGAAATTTAGGTACCAACGTTTCTCACATAGAGGATCTTATTGCAGTTAAAGATTGGTTCATCGAAACGCTGAAAGTCCTATTCCCTGGTACCCAGTACAAACAAGGTGGCATGCTTAAAGCTGTAAACGACGATGAGTTAAAAGAGGGCTTTGAGTGGCTTCTAAACTATTTTGACACCGGCATCCAAGGTATTGACCTCAAAGATGTAGAATTCGGCAAATTGGTTATACCGCAAGACCTACAGCAACTCATTCGGTCCGATTTGTCAAAAGCTACAAATGCAGACGCATTTGGTTCGCTAAGATTTGAAAACGATTTGTATCTGATTACATATTCTGATGGGGATATAAAAGCCAAAAAACTCACCACAATACATAATCAGATAAATGATGATGAAGTAGAATATTTCTCTCTGGTCGACGAAAGCGATGGTACCATTCGTATATTCGACTATATACCACTGATTCTCGATCTCATGCAAGGAGAGAAAGTATTTGTAATTGACGAAATGGAACGTAGTTTGCACCCTGCCCTAATGCGTAAGCTGATGGATTTGTTTTTCAAGTATGCCAATGATATCTCAACACAGTTGATTTTCACGACTCATGAAAGTACCCTAATGGACCAAGATATCTTGCGTAGGGATGAAATCTGGTTAATGGAAAAAACTAAAGCAGGTGTTAGTTCTTTCAAACGATTGGATGAAAAGTTTAATCTCCGATTTGATAAAGAATTAGAAAAAGATTATCTTAAAGGCCTGTTTGGAGCTACTCCTGTTTTTGGCAACGAAAACCTCATTCTAAAACTCCGAGCCCTATTGAACAGACAATAAAAATCCGCCCCTGCAACCCCTTCCAGAGTTACAAAAGCGGATGCTCATATCCTCAACCTACTTGTATTCTTTTATTAAATCGACATGCCCAGACAACCAAGACAGACATCAGGAACCGACATCTACCACGTCATGATGCGAGGTATCAACCGGCAGGACATCTTCGAAGACAAAGAAGACTATGTCCGCTTCCTCCTGTGCATGCAACAGATGCTGGAGCCTCTCGACGATCTGGGCAACCGCCTGCCACCCCTCTGCACCTTCTATGCCTACTGCCTCATGTCAAACCACGTACACCTGCTCATCAAGACCCACCATGAGGATATCGGTGCCACAATCAAGCATCTGGCAGTCATGTACGCCCTCTATTTCAATCGCAAGTACTCACGTGCAGGCCATCTCTTCCAGGACCGTTTCAAGTCCGAGCCCGTCAATGACATAGAGTATTTCACCACCCTCTTGCGATACATCCATCAGAACCCGTTGAAGGCAGGCATCGTTCAAAACGTAAGCGATTACCCTTGGAGCAGCTGGCAGGAATATACTGGCGAGACACCTACCGCCCTATCCCTCAGTGCTACCAATGTCGTTCTAAAACGAATACCATTAGCCGCCCTTCAGGAACTTGTTGACACCCCACTCTCCGACGATGTGGTGATTCTCGACATCGACGACAATCCCCGCATCACCATTGGCGATCAAGAAGTCCGCCAGTACCTCTTAGACCATTTCCAGATTTCCAAGCCCTTGGAGGTACAGACCCTCGACAAGGAAGAACGCAACCAGATTCTCCTTGCCCTTTTAGACCTCGGAGCAGGCTTCCGACAACTCTCCCGAATCACCGGAGTTCCCTATGGTGTCATCCACCGCCTAAGCAGCAAGCGCTGACTCTAAGGGGACAAGTGAAGTTGGATTTGGGGATGGTTTCATGATTCCGATAGAGCGGATCAAGGAACCGCATCCCGTGATTCGCGATTCCATCTACTTTTTCTTTATAGCTATCATAAAACCACAAAGAGGCATAGCCTCATCAGCTACACCCCTTATCTCACACGGGATCTTCCACCTCAGTATTGAAAGCATTAAAGAACCTCTCCTTCTCTTTAACCAGTTTCGATATATCTTGATATAAAAATCTACTCTCGTAATCGAAATACGGTTTATTAAAAGATAGGTCCACTTGATTCTGCTCCACATGTAGAAGGCGTTCCTTGTAATATGTTACCAGATGGCCCTCAGCCTCATTATCGGCTGCAAAAAGATACAAGAATCTACAGCCGACATGATTCCTCAATTCATCAACTATCGGAATGATTTTACTCCAGAACAAGGTTTCTCCCATCTTCTGGTTTAAATCCAGGGACTTCCAATAGTCACTCGCATTAGCATTAACACCGAAAAACTTCAGTTCAACTGCAGGAAAAACTTGAGATACTCGGCTCGCCTCTGTACTAGGTTCCTTTTTAACGTCATTGATAAAACTTTGCTTCTTATCTGCGTAGAATTCAAAATCATCAAAAGCGATTCCTTCGTCTATAGCTGCTTTTATCGCGTCCATTGCCTTTTTACGATCATCTTCTGCCAGAGCTTTATTCATCAGCATATTAACAGCCACCCAAGCATTATGACCCAACACCATCTTATGCAGATCTGACTTAAAGAAAAGCTCTCCGCATCGGATAGAGAAAAACACCAACACCTGATTCTGAGGCGACACAATGACATATGAAGCCAAAGCACCATCTATATCTTCCTGCAAATAATTCGGATTTCGGAAGAGATCTATCAAAGTGGCATCTTGACCGTTAACTTTAGGTCCTTTTATTTCGTTCAGGATGTCTGTAGGAGCATCCTTTACCCTTAAGCAACGAAGTCTATCTAGCTTTCGATGCTGTTCGTTAGTTATTCTCATTGAGCTTCGGTAGTATTTCTGAAAAATAGAATCTGCGGAGCTTCATACGTTCTGCATCTTTACGAATATCACTGGTCTCCATCAGAGCACTACAATTAGCCTCAGGAGGAACACCTACGCGGGCATTCTTCCATGATGTCTCACCATGGGTTAGCATACTCAGGCTCCAAGAGTCTTCTTTAGAGTAACTCTCAAACACCTTATCGAAAACACTTCCATAGTCTGCCTTTTCTTTCTCCGAAAGACATTCACAAAGTGTTTCCTCCTGGTATCTCTCACGTATTTTCACCATGACAGGGCCATATTTCCATGCCTCAAAACGGTCAGGAAACAAAGGCTCGTTCTTCTGAATGAAACACTCACGCTGAGCGAAATAAAGCAACTTATGCAGCTTCATCTCGTCAATTTTTGTCTTCTCCTGCGCCTTATATCTTTCAAAGATGTAAGATGCTACCTTTATAACGTCCAGCATAACAAAACTTTTTTAGTTTTCAAACTTACATTATTAATTTCATTCTACTCATGAATCAACTCCTCTTTCAAGGGTTCACAGAGAGTTCTATACAAAATCTTCTTCCCCTCGGGGATATCATCTTCTGTAATACTAAACAAAAGCAAATAAGACTCTGGAACATTCAGAGAACTACATATCTTGCCGATTGTCGCCATCGAAGGGAACGACTGCCCGGTCTCAATACTACACAATGCATTCGTCGATATTTCACTCAACTCTGCAAGTTGTTTCTGAGTAATCTTCTTCTGCTTCCGCAGAGTCTTAATTGCATTTCCTATATTCATACCTACTTATTGCAGGGGCTTAATCCCAGAACACACTGCCCACCCCCATTAACTTTATTATTAGTTTTATATACTCGTTCAGTCGATCCTGTTTCAACAATTTGATAAGCTCCTCCTTATCCTCCTTTGATAAGTTGCTTGCCTCTATATTTGATATTAATCGTTCTTTCTTCATAATTATTACTGTTTAAATGATACATATATGATAGTCTCAACTTGTTATTCAAACCACCATTAGCATCTACATCATCAGCAACAAATATATGATATCGAGCCGCGACAAAGAAATGTCGCACGATATTTACCGAACAATTAATTACTTTTTTTACCTTTTGACTTACTAAATAGAACCGATTGTGAGTTACGCGATGCAGTAGACTTCTTTCTTCATCAGAACATGACTCTTGTATAAGAACATGTGCCAATTCATGATATACCGAATACGACTCAAATCTTCCATAAACCTGCTCCAGAAAAAGTTCGAAGCGCGATTTCTTTCGTGGGGTTAATTCTTTAATCTTGTCCATAAACGCAGTGCGAATCAGCTCAGTATCGATCTGGCTCCATTCGGCTCTGCGTACGAACTTTACGTCTTGTTTTTTAAA
>JAEEGL012227907.1_pt1 | contig 10259 bp, 10 predicted proteins | sample 9134231 | NCBI WGS metagenome assembly JAEEGL01 (sample SAMN16246548, study PRJNA631951) | gut metagenome | biome: gut microbiome; feature: rumen; material: fiber-attached | host: Bos | place: Iran: Karaj | collected 2018-10 | reverse complement strand
GGTAATGGTTTCCCAGACCCTGATCTCCGGGTGCATCGCTTCAACCGCTCTCCACGCAGCCTGGCCTATACCTTTGCTATGGCACTCCGGAAGGACGAACAGCAGCTCAAGTTCACCTTTTGCTGCGTCTTTGTCAATCTTAAGCACGACCCCGCCCACCTTTTGCCCATCGAGGACAATCCGGTAGGTCTCGGCATTCTCCCCGTCGATGGAGCGTTCGATGGTAGTACGGGAGATCACATCCTCGCCTTCCTCGCAACGGTTGTCCCGCATCCCGAACTCCTGCTGGGCTCCGTACTTGAACGCCCACTGGTTGTCCAGGATGAACTGCTCCCGGTCTTCAGATTGCATGGGAATGAGCTTGACCTTTAGTGTTTTCATGCCTATCGCAGGAAGAGGAAGCAGGCCAGGGCTACCTGGGCAATGAGGATGGCAGGAATACCGAGACTGAATTTACGCTTTTGCGTTTTGTGACGAAAGAAATACATACCTGACAGCGCGCCGATACTGCCGCCTGCTATGGCAATCCAGATGAGGGTGTTCTCAGGTATGCGCCACTTCCCTCTTCTGGCCTTCCGTTTGTCCACCCCGAAGATCAGGAATGCCAGGAAGTTTATGGCTATCAGATATATTACGATTGTCATATCGTATCAGCAAGACAGAATGGAAAGCGGCTGGCAGCCAAATTACTTTTGTATCTTTTTCAATCTCTTGATTCCGTCAGAGATGAAGATGACGGATGTTGTTAAAGATACGGCAAAGCAGAGCCAGCGCTTGAACTCATTATTACCCGTAACAATAAGCTTGATAAACAGGATGATACTAGCAAGAGCGACGAGGCTCCATAAGACAAGCATTACGATAGTTTGTGTCCGTTTCTTATTATCCATGTGAATCTTGATTTATCAAACTCTCAAAGGTAATGATTTTCAGCAACATCACAGAAGGAAGACTTATTTATCAGTTATGTTTAGCCGAAAAATTAGTAAATTTGAGCCATGGAATACCTTTCAAAGCAACGATACGACGAGATTGCAGCCGAGCTGAAGCATCTTATCAACGAGGTTTACCCCCAGGTGACAGACGACCTCGCGGAGGCCAGCGCTCAGGGCGACCGGAGCGACAATGCGGGATACCGCGAAGCAAGACGGATGCAAGGAAAGACCATCAGCCGCATCCGCTTCCTTCAGAAGATCCTGGAGCATTCCCGCGTGATCGACCCCGATGTCCTTCCCAAAGACAGGGTTTGCCTTCTGAGCAGGGTCGAATTCACGAACCTCTCGACAGATACCCGGATGAGGTTCGAGATAGTAAGCCCCCACGAGATGGACCTCGAGGCTGGTAAGATTTCGCTGAAATCCCCTATCGGTGCCGCCCTGATGGGCAAGAAAGTCGGCGACATCGCCGAGGCCAGGGTCCCGTCCGGAACCTTGCGGCTGAGAATCGAAAGCATCTCTTTCGACTGAGGGTGACAATTACTGAACTGAGATGAAAAGACTGCTGACAGTAATGGTGATTGTCCTTTTCTTCCTTCCCTTAGAAGGAAAGGGCCTTGCTTCCCGCTCCATACGGATTGAGACCGCCGCCGGAAAGATGAAGGCAAGGATTCTTCAGCCCAAGAAATCCGGTCCTCCCGTCCCGGGGATCCTCTGGATCCACGGAGGCGGATACATGCTAGGCGGGGACTATATGGTAAATATGTCCTGCGGGAAGATGCTGGCGGAGCGCTACGGCGCTGTGGTCGTATGTCCCGATTACCGTCTTGCGGGACAAGCTCCCTACCCTGCCGCCCTGGAAGACTGCTATGAGGCTCTGGTGTGGATGTATGAGAATGCTGACGGACTCGGTATCGACAAGACCAGGATCGTAGTCGGCGGAGAGAGCGCAGGAGGAGGACTTACGGCCGCCGTCTGTCTCTACGCGAGGGACAAGGGTGAAATTCCCATCGCCCTTCAATTGCCGCTCTATCCTATGCTTGACTGCGAAGACACCGAATCATCGGCAGACAACCATGGACGTGTATGGAACACAAAACGGAACCACTGGGGCTGGAAGCATTACCTGGGCGAACTGTATGGTACCGACGATGTGCCGGCATACGCCTCCCCGGCACGTGAAACAGACTATTCTAACCTCCCTCCCTGCTATACCTTCGTGTCGGAAGGTGAACCATTCTATGTGGAAACCCTGGCCTATGTCAAGAATCTCCAGGATGCCGGCGTGGAAGCCAAGGTAGACATCTATCCAGGCAAGACCCACGCCTTCGACATGCTCCTTCCCTGGCAGGAGCGGAGCAAGCAGGCGAAACGGCGTCTCTGCGAGGAATACGAACGTATAATCACGATGGTTGGCCGATAGATTTTCCTACTTATTGGCTTTCCTATGCCTCAGGGCTTCATAATAGGAGCGCCTCCTGGGATTCTGAGGGAACCGCCCAATAATGATTCCACTGTAATTCATATCCATTGCATTCAGTCAATCTCTTATTCCGGTTGGATACCCGGATGCAAATGTACTGCTATGCGGATTTATTTCAAATCCCCAAAAATAGCGACTGCAGCAGGCTGAAAGCTATTATGGGGCCCTTCCGGGGAACAAGAAATCAGCATAAATTGGGATTGCCTGAAAGTCGCTTGCGGGGTAACTTTGCATGACAAAAAAGGGATATCCAATGAGACGTGTTTGTGTTCTGATTCTTCTGATTGCCTGCTCTTACTCCCTGACCGCGCAGCGTCTTACCATAGGAGGCTACGGTGAAGCGGCCTATTCACGGAACTTTTTCAGTGACAATGTCTATCGTTACTCACGTCCTGCTGAGTATGCTGCCGACCCATCACATGGGCGCTTCGACATTCCTCACGCGGTCATCTATCTGGGCTATGACTTTGGCAAGGGCTGGAGCATGCAGACCGAAATCGAGTTCGAGCATACGGGGACTGGAAGCGCCGTGGAAAAAGAATTCACGGAGGCCGGAGAATGGGAGTCTGAGATCGAGAAGGGTGGAGAGATTGAGCTGGAGCAGTTCTGGATACAGAAGTCCTTCCGTCCGGAACTCAATATCCGGGCCGGTCACCTTGTCGTACCCGTAGGAGGGCTGAACAACGCGCACGAGCCATTGAACTACTTCACCGTCTACCGGCCTGAAGGCGAATACACCATCCTGCCATCCACGTGGCATGACACTGGAATCAGTTTTTGGGGCAGAACGGACCATTGGCGCTACGAACTTCTTGTCACGGCCGGGGTGGACGGTTTCATGTTCGACCGCGACCACTTCATCCACTACGGCGCCAAGTCACCATATGAATATAGGGTGGCCAACCGTCTGGGTTATGCCGCCCGCGTGGACAACTATAGCGTTAAAGGGCTTCGCATAGGCATCAGCGCCTTCTATGGCCATGCCATGCACAACTCCTATCCCAACGACTTGCACAACACCCGCTATGCCGATGTCAAGGGACGTACCGTCATCACTGCCCTTGACTTTACTTATAATGGTAAGCGCCTCATAGTCAGGGGGAATGCAGATTACGGCCATGTGGAAGACGCTGCGACGATCTCTACGATCAAGCGCAACCTCTCCTCCAATAATTCGCCCTACAAGAAGACCCCGGTTGGGCAGCAAGCCCTTGCGGCCGGGATAGAGACCGGCTATGACATCCTGCCATGGTTCGGCACGTTCGAGAGCCGGTTCTACATCTTCGGCAGATACGAATACTATGATAGCTATATCCCTTCCGCTGACCAGCAGGACTATCCTTATACGGACAAACACAGGATCGCCGCCGGATTCAACTGGTTCCCGATCCCGCAGATTGCCGTCAAGGCAGAATATTCGCACCGATTCCTGAAGGCACCATACAACCCAGAGCCGTCCATAAGCCTCGGAGTCATTTACATGGCCTTTTTCAAACGATAATCCATAAAAAAGAAGATAAAATATGAAGTATGTAATCAAAACACTGGCGATCGTGGCACTTGGTGCCACACTTGCCGCTTGCGAAAAAAACAATCCTGCGGACAAAGGCCTCACTGAAAACCAGAAGAAGATGGCCGCTGTCGTGGAAAACTACGTTCCCAAGGTCGTATACAGTACCTATAAGGCGCTTGCCGATGAGAGTGAAAAACTCTACCAGGCTTTGAATTCAGCCTCACAGAAGGGAGTGAAATCCCTGTCGCAGAGTGACTTGGATGCCATCTGCACCACATTCCTCAACGCTCGCAAGTATTGGGAGCAGTCAGAGGCTTTCCTGTACGGTCCTGCAACCACATTCGGAATCGACCCGCACATCGACACATGGCCTCTTGATGTCGAGGCCCTCGCCACGGCGCTCAGCAATGCCGACCAGATGGCCATGCTGAAGGGAGAGGATGGCATTGCCTACGCAGGAGCCAAATTAGGCCAGGAGCTGCTGGGCTTCCACGGCATCGAGTTCATCATCTTCCGCGAGGGAAAGAACCGCACCGTAGCCGCCCTTCAGGCAAAGGAAAGTGACAAGGCTTTTGCGAAATACAATGTAACCGGAGAGCAGGAACTGGTCTATGCCACTGCAGTCGCCGGAGACCTCAGGGACAACTGCTACCGCCTCTATGCATCTTGGAATCCGGATGCTGAAAAGAAATATACGGACCGGATGGAGGAAATCGAGGCCGAAACTGAAATCAATGGAAAGATCTACGGGGCCAATATGCTGGGCGCCGCGAAACTGGGCAGTTCCTTCGAAACCTGGGAGGAGGTCCTTTCGACAATCCTAGTCGGAGGCTGTTCCAACATCTGCGCCGAGGTGGCCGATGTCAAGATGGGCAACGCCCATTCCGGAGAAGATGTCAATTACATCGAATCTCCCTACAGCGAAAAGTCGTTCCAGGATTTCATCGACAATATCCTGTCTATCCAGTATACCATTTATGGTGGTCGCGACGCATCCTCCCCTGCCTCAAATTCGATACTGACCCTTCTGAAGGATCTGGGCTATTCGGATGCTTCCACTATCCAGGCCAAGATTGACGCTGCCATAAAGGCTTTGAAAAATTGCCAGGCAAAGGGAGCCTTCGTCAAGATATATGCCGACAGCAGCGTCCAATCAGCCATGGACGCCGTCTCCGCCCTTGACGATGAGTTGAACAAAGCCGCCGGTTGGATTGTTAAGCAATAATATACCATGAGAAGATTATCGTTAACTATCAGTCTGCTTACAGTTGTACTGGTCTCCTGCGAACGTAATATCGGCCCTGTGCCCGGCGTTAAGGAATCAGATGCCAAGTACGTTGGACAGGCCGTCGGCAACTTCACTGCTGCCGAATGGTATCCAGGCGGAGAACTGGGTACTACAGACAATGTCGCTCCCGGATCTTATGAAGACCCCACACCGGCCGTTGAGCGGATGGGGCTGGAAGCGGCGTTCAACCATGGAGAGGCATTTTTCGAGCGCAACGTGACTGTGAACCAGGCTCCCTTCAAAGGACGTGGTCCGGCAGCCGTCCGCAAATCCTGCCTCGACTGCCATCCAGGCTATGGGCACGGTCAGTGGAAGAACTCTTACAGGGCCTATGGTTCCGATGCCTTCGGAAACGGTTACCTCCTTGTCATCTACCACCAGAATGCGGACAACCCCAATGACGGTCCTTATGTGGCCGAAGTGACGGGTATGCCTCAGACGATGGCGGAAGCTCCTTTCCTGCCCCCGATCGACGAGGAGCAGATCAGCATCGAATGGATTCCTGTCGGAGCTATGGAGAGCGGCCTTCCCATGACTTTCCCGGACGGTGAGAGCTATAGCCTTATCTATCCGGAACTGACCATTCCCGAAAGCGCGTTCAACACTGTCCCTACGCCGTATGAAACTGCCAGGACCAAGGGCAATCCGGTGGGATTCCGTCTGGAAAGCACCATCGGCATCCCCGGGACAGGACTCATTGACGCCATTCCCCAGGAGGCCATCAAGGCCCAGTATGCCGAAGAGGCCAAGTATGCGGAGCTCAACCCGGCGTTCTGGGACAAGGCTGCCGGCGACTTTGCACCAAGCGCTTATTACCACAACTGGCAGGCAGGCGTGAATGGTGCCGGATACGACGCCGACGGCAACTATTATGAGCGCGATGCATATATGGATGGGAAACTGCTCAAGAAGTTCACCTATGCCATGACCCGCGGGACCCTGCAGGACGGCGCCGGCGCCAATGCTATCTGGAACATCACCAACGTATCCCGTCCGGACCGTCCATTCCTCTACACCACCGTAGCCTGGGCGACCGCCATGTCGCAGAATAAGGATGTCATCGCGTCCATAAGACGGGAAGGAAAGAGTTCTCCCTATTTTGTCGACGTGGATAAGGACGGCACTGTCACGGATGCGGAAATCGCTGAAACAGTGCTTGCTTTGCTGAGCCCTAAGACCAACCAGTTCGACAATCCCTATCATAACTTCGAGCCCGAGATGACTGCGGACGAGTACTATGATTTCATGGTATGGCACCGCGGTCTGGCAATTCCCCGCGCCCGCAACCTGAACGATCCGGACGTCCAGAAAGGGAAGCGGCTGTTTACCGAAATGGGCTGTGCCACATGCCACAGGCCGTCATGGACCACCGGTGACGACAACTACTGGTCACCCGCCATGAATGGCAAGAAACCCCTTCCCCGCTATGCCCATCAGACCATCTGGCCCTACTCCGACTTTATCCAGCATAGGTTGTGGATGATGAATGACATCCATGGAACCTGGTGCCGCACCACCCCGCTTTGGGGCCGTGGGCTGTCCTCGCTAAATACCGGTCGCAGCGACCGCCTGCATGACAATCGCGCCCGCAACGTGGTCGAAGCCATCATGTGGCACGGCTATTCCAAGAAGAGTGATGCATACCGCAGTGCGGAGAAGTTCTACAACCTGAGCAAGGAGGAACGTGACGCCGTCGTGAAATTCATAGATTCCATTTGATGCGGAAGAAAGAAAGGATATTATCCATTATATGTTTCGGAACGCTGGCTGCCCTCATCCTGATGATGATGGCGGCCACCGTCCTTGAAAAGGCGCAAGGGTCATCCGTCGCTTTCCGATGGGTGTACCACAATCCGGCCGTATCCGTCCTTTGGGGAGTAGTTTCGCTCGCCGGAATATGCCTTCTGGTCTCCAGGGCCATGGCTAGGCGCTTCTGGACACTTCTGCTGCATCTTTCATTCGTGGTAATCCTCCTCGGAGCCCTGCTTACGCACCTTACCGGTGAACAGGGACGAGTGCACCTTCCCGAAGGGGAGACAGTATCGACCTGGATCAGGGAAGACGGGAAGGAACTGCCCCTTCCCTGCCCGGTAACCCTTGAAGATTTCGAAGTGCATTACTATCCCGGATCACAAGCCGCATCGGATTACCGGAGCCGGATCCGGGCAGGAAAGGACCGCTACGATATCTCCATGAACCATATCGCCCGGATATCCGGCTACCGGTTTTTCCAGGCCGGGTTCGACGGGGACTCTTCGGTACTGACCATCAACCATGACCCCTGGGGCATCGGTGTCACCTACACGGGTTACGCCCTTCTGCTGCTATCGCTGATGGGGTTTTTCTTCCAGCGCGATACTGTTTTCATGAAAACCATGAAAAAGGTCGTCCGGTCGTCTGCTTTCCTTATGCTCTTTTTTCTTTTTTCACCTGCAGAAGCACGGGCGAAGACCCTTCCCAAAGTACTGCCGAAGGAAGTATCAGAATGCTTCGGGGACCTGTATGTCTACTACAACGACAGGATCTGTCCCTTCGAAACCATGGCCCGGGACTATACGATGAAAGCATATGGGAAACCCCGCTGGGAAAAGTATGACGCATGCCAGGTAGTCACCGGATGGCTATTCTATTATGACTGGTGGCGAGACATTCCATTGAAAGTCAAGGCAAAGGACCGGGGGACGGTGAAACAGGCCGAGAAAGAGTTCATCCTCCGGAGCGTTGCGTCCGGCGATGCCTGGAAACTGTATCCTGTCTCGGACCCGGCCGGCAGTGTGCGATGGTATGACTCCAATGAACCGCTGCCGCTGGAAATAATAGATGATTATGACCGCTGGGTGTTCATCCGGAAAGTGATGGACGTGGTTGAAAGTTCCGTCCGTGAAGAGGACTGGGAGGAAGTCAAGCGTATCGTCGGACGGATCCGTGACTATCAGGTGAAGGTTGCCGGACCGGTATTGCCGTCCACTTCCCGGATACGTGCCGAGATGGCATATAACCGGCTGTCGCGTCCTATGGTCCCGTTCATGGCTTCCATCACCTGGGGGCTGGTCCTTTTTATCCTGATGGGCATATACATGTCGAGGGGCAGGAAAGCCCCCCATATCATCATCTATTTTTCTGCAGGTATGGGAATCCTGCTGCTTTTCTACCTGACCGCCGCCCTGGGACTCCGCTGGTACGTTTCCGGCCACGCTCCATTTGCCGGCAGCTATTGCGTAATGATGCTCATGGCCTGGCTTTCTGCTTTGGCGATGAGTGTCATGTGGAAGAGATTCCCGCTGGTCCTTCCAATGGGATTCATCCTGTCCGGATTCACCATGCTCATGGCCTCCATGGCCGGAGCCAATCCGCAGATCACACATCTGATGCCTGTCCTCCAGTCTCCCCTTCTTTCCGTCCATGTGCTCACGATGATGCTTTCATATACCATGCTGGGGCTGGTAGCACTGAACGGCATCCTTGGGCTTGCCGTACCGCCGGATGTATCATCGCGTCTGAAGGATATAAGCATGGTCGTGCTGTATCCGGCAATCTTCCTTCTTGTCTGCGGCACATTCCTCGGCGCCGTATGGGCCAATATCTCATGGGGGAATTACTGGAATTGGGACCCTAAGGAGACTTGGGCGCTGATTACATTCCTTGTGTATTCATTCACCCTGCACGGGACTCTCCTGAAGCCTTTCAGCAGGCCGCGTTTCTTCCACGCGTTCTGCCTGCTGGCATTCCTATGCGTCCTAATCACATACTTCGGAGTCAACCTTTTACTGGGCGGCATGCACGCCTACGCGTAGTTGTCTGCAAAGACGGTGAGTTTGCCGTCCCCAGTACCGAAGTTGACAAGAGCCATGCCTGGAGCATTCTCCTGGATGTAGAAAGCACTTCAGACCCGGATGAAGATCCGGATCCGGACTCTGGCAATAAGGGGGCGATAGTATTTACCCGCTTTACAAAAGGCCAGGGCCTTCACGTCTATCCCTTCCTGGCCTTCTTACGGTTTGCAATCAGTTTTTCTTCTTCGCCCAAGTGTTGGCAAGTATAACCACGACGATGCACAACACTATGGTAAGAGAAATGAAAGAGACAGTCCCGGCCATCGATTCGTCTGAAAGAGAAAAGTATGTCATGGGAGCAAGTACTATCAGCAGGCCGCCTAAAAGGCCCCTGAGACGTTTGATATGGTACTTAGCCTTCTCTTCTTTGGAGGCAGTATTGTATCCGGCAATAAGATTGTCACCCTTCCCTATGAGGATGACTATGCCCATGACCAGGAGGAGAGCGGAAATGATTATTATTATAGCCATATACTATTTGTAACGATGGAATGAATATGTCGTCCTTCCGCCCATCGAATCTTTCTGGATGACAAGTTTCGTGCGGGTCATTTCCAGGACTTTGTATGTCCCCGACAAGCGCATTTCATAGCGGAGGCCTTGCGTCAGCCACAGCACCTTCTTGAAGCTGATCAACTTCTTAGAGGCGTTGAATGAGAACTGCGAGCCGTCGACATCCACATCCTTGAGGTCGAACTGGGTGAAACTGCCTTTCTTGGCCAGAGCGATGCGGGGTTCACTCAATGACAGATAGAAATGCACGCCGGAATAATCGACTTGATCCCGCGAATCAAGCGCCCACACTCCGTAAATTGACCCGGTTAAGTCTCCGGTATGGCCGACGTTCGACACGCCACAGGATGTAAACAGGGCCATGCAGGCGATAACGGCAACAAACAAAATCTTCTTCATAATAGCTCTCTGGTATTTACAAAATCGGTTATGCTAATTTGACTGTCCTCTTTTGCATGACGGTTATTAAAGATCTGGCGGATTTGCGTATCCGTCCGGCTCGTACATACTGGAAAGGGGCTTGAGGGGAACGCTGTTGTCGAAATCCTCTTCCATGACTATTTTTTTACATTCAAAATAGTCCTGGCCGTCGGGCGTTTTGGGCCAGGATATCATATGCGTATAAGGGACATCTATTCTGCCCCCAAGTTCATTCATGTCAAGGTCGTACTCTTTGCCTGTAAATTTATTTACC
>JAEEGL011873535.1_pt1 | contig 10259 bp, 8 predicted proteins | sample 9134231 | NCBI WGS metagenome assembly JAEEGL01 (sample SAMN16246548, study PRJNA631951) | gut metagenome | biome: gut microbiome; feature: rumen; material: fiber-attached | host: Bos | place: Iran: Karaj | collected 2018-10 | reverse complement strand
CGGAAAAGGCGGAGACGTGACCATCAAAAGCGGAACCATCGACGCCTACGGCGGATCGTACGGGATCTCTACCAGCTACGGCGTGATCGATATCCAGGGCGGCACGGTGAAAACGGAGGGCGGCCGCTACGGACTCGCCGCCTTCCCGGACATCCATGACAACTACGGGGACGGCGAGATCAGGATCCGGGGCGGAGATGTGACCGCCACCGGGACCACCAACGCGATCTACAGCTCAAAGGGCCCCATCACCATCTCTGACGGCGCCGTCACCGCCTGCGGCGGCATCAATGGGAATCTGGACATGAGCGGATATTCCCCCGCTCCTGCCATCAGTACGGGGACGAATTCCCCCGGCACGGACGCGGCTGACTGGGACGGGGTCACACCTCTCACTGACACCGCGATACGGTTCGTTTCGATCCGGCCTGCCGTCGTCCTCCCCACCACCGCCAATGTGTCTGTGACCCTCACAGAGCCTGAGGCGGACGCCTATCCCGACGCCTCTGCCTCCTGTGCCGACGCCACGGTGACCGGAATGACCTGGTACCGCAGCGTCCCGACGGAGCGGGGCATCCAGGATTGGGAGGTTATGCCCGCCGCCAGCACCTTCAGGGCCGGAAAGAGCTACATGGCCGTGATCCAGCTTGCCCCCGAGAGCGGGTACGTCTTTGCCGGCAAGGACGCCATCAGCGTGACCGTCAACGGAGAGAAACTGGACCCGAAGAGCCTGGATCTCACCGACGACGCCATGACGATCTACAAGGAGTTTTCCGTCGCGGAGGCTCAGACCGAACCTCCCGCCCCGACCAATCCCTTCGTGGACGTCTTCGAGAGCGACTCCTTCTACGACGCGGTACTGTGGGCCTATTACGCCGAGCCCCAGATCACCAACGGCATGGATCCCACCCACTTCGGCCCCGCTCTGACCGTGACCCGGGGCCAGTGCGCGGCGTTCCTCTGGCGGGCCATGGGCTGTCCGAAGCCCACGAGCACGGACAATCCCTTCGTGGACGTGCCCGCCGACCAGTATTACTATGAGCCTGTGCTCTGGGCCGTGGAAAAGGGTATCACCAAGGGCGTGGACGCCACTCACTTCAACCCTGACGACACCCTGAGCACCCAGCACATCGTCACCTTCCTGTACCGCACCCTGAATCCCGGTCAGGACGGTTGGGACGGCGCGGCGGCGGCCTGGGCCGGTCAGGACGGGGATGTAAACAGGCCCTTCGGCGTGTCCGTTGCCGTGAACAACGTCACCCCCTGCCCCCGGGCCAACGTGGTCCAGTTCCTGTATGTGGCGCTGGACTGAGGGGCGTAAAACAGCGCAGGCACAGAAAAACAAATACCGTGCACACGCGCAGGAGCCGAGGCCGGAAAACGGCCTCGGCTCTTCTGTTCGTCCCCTCCGACAGCGCCGCCGCTTCCCCGGCCGACCCATCGCCTCTTCTGGGGAAATGCCTGCGGTCACAGGGTTTTTACAGCAGTCCCGTCAGCATCGCGGTCTCCGTGTCGCCCGGGGTACAGGGACACTGACGGCCCGTGTTGTCGATGGTGTAGTCCCCGTCGAGGATCAGCTGAGACACCGGAACGAAGGAATACCCCTCGCCCAGCAGCGTCTCGATGATCTCCGGCAGCGCCTCCGGCGTGTGGAGGGCCGCGTTGTGGAACAGCACGATGCTCCCGGGCTTTACGTGCTCCGTCACCCGGCGGCAGATCTCCTCCGCCGGCAGCTCCTTCCAGTCCAGACTGTCCACGTCCCACTGGATGGGCTCCATGCCCAGCTCACGGACGGTCTCGATCACCGCATTGTCGTACTCCCCGTAGGGCGGCCGCAGCAGAGTAGGCCGCGCCCCGGTGATCGCCTCGATCTTGTCGTTGCAGGCCTCGATCTCCGCCGTCATCTCCTCCCGGCTCAGCTGCGACATGTGCGGATGGGTGTCGGAATGGTTCATGACCTCGTGTCCCGCCTCCGCCAGTGCCTTCACCGACTCGGGGTACTTCTCCACCCAGTCCCCCACCACGAAAAACGTGGCCTGCACGTGGTATTTGCCCAGGATGTCGATGAGCTGCCGGGTATCCTCGTTGCCCCAGGCGGCATCAAAGGTCAGCGCAACGGTCCTGTCGTCCCGCTGGACACAGTAGATGGGCAGCTCCCGGGCCTCGCCGGACACCCCCACTACCGCAGGATGGCTCAGCACGGCAAACAGCGCCGCCGCCAGCAGCACCGCCGCCAGCAGCGTCCGGCCCGGACGGCGGACGAAAACGATTTTCATGCTCGCGCCCCCTTTCAGTGCATCCTATGCCCGACCCGCGTCGTTCATGCGGCAGGACGAATTTGTCTTATATTCCTATATTTAACAAAATATGTTTTGTATTTTTATTGTCTTCTTTTCGCCCCTCAATCCGCGAAAAGCGGCCCTCCGGGCGGGGCAGCTTCGCCCGGAGGGCCGCTCTCTCCGGCAGAGGCCGGCCTTACGGCTCCCGCTCCTGCTTTTCCCGGACCCTCTTGGGGATCCGGATGGACAGCAGGATCTCGTCCTCCGTCTCCGTCCGGCCGCACTGGGCCCGGACCCCGGCCTTCCGCATCAGATCCATGCCCCGGGAGACGGTGTTGAGGAAGATCCGCACATCCTTTAAGATGTACGTCACCCGTCTGGCCGGGGACTCGTCCCCCGCCAGCAGCCGGGCGATATACGCGTCGGTCTGGGCCACGTTGAGCCGGTTAGCCACGATGTGATCCAAGGCCCGATACTGCCGCTCCGGGTCCTCCAGGGACAGCAGCGCCCGGGCGTGGCGCTCCGTCAGATCCTCCTCCACCAGCCGCAGCAGAAGGTCCTCCGGCAGCCGCAGCAAACGCAGCTTGTTGGCCACCGACGGCTGGCTCCGGCCCACACGGGCAGCCAGCTGTTCCTGAGACAGCCCATAGGTTTCCACGATCCTGGCCAAGGCCGCGGCCTCCTCAAGAAAGTTCAAGTCCCGTCGCTGGATATTCTCGATCAGCGCCAGCAGCGAGGAATCCTCGGCGCTGACGTCCGCCCGCAGACAGGGCACCCGGTTCAGCCCCGCCTGCTTCGCCGCCCGCAGCCGCCGCTCCCCGGCGATGAGCTCCCAGCTGCCGTCCTCCCGCATCCGCACGGACAGGGGCTGCAGGACGCCGTACCGCCGGACAGACGCCGTCAGCTCCTCCATGGCCGCCTGGTCGAACTGCCGCCTGGGCTGCGCCGGATTGGGCGTGATCTCCTCCGGCGTCAGATACAACAGGCCCTGTCCGTCCTCCCGCTTTTTCCACATTTCCACCCGCCTCCCTCCGGTATCATTTCCATTTTATCCCTTTTTCGGGCAAAACAAAGTGCATTATGTCGAGGGGACATCAGCGGGAAACATCGCCTTTACATTCCATAATTTTCCTGTTTCACGGCTCTGTGCCGCAGAAGCACCGCTGAAAAGAGCGGGCCCTCCCGGGCCCGCTCACAGCAAATAAAAGTATAAAAAACAGGAGTACATCTTTAAGATGTACTCCTGTTAAATTTTTCCTTATTTGTGGTACAGCTTTTTTGTCTGATATACCGGCTCGCAGGTGAGATTGACGCCCAGCTTCCGGAAAACGTTTTCATCAACGGCGGAGAGCATCACCGACGTATGGGCCTCGCAGCCTTTAAGGAGTGGCAGCTGCTCCATGGCCCGGGCTACAATAGGATTGGTCAATGCCTCGATGGCCAGGGCCAGCAGGGTCTCGTCGGTATGGAGCCGGGGGTTGTGGTTCCCCAGATGCTGGACCTTCAGCTGCTGGATGGGCTCGATCACCAGGGGCGCGATGAGCAGCATATCCTTCGGGATGACTGCCAAGGCCTTCAGAGCGTTGATGAGCGCCGCCGAGGCCGCGCCCAGCAGCGGAGAGGTCTTGCCGGTGACGATGGTGCCGTTGGGCAGCTGGATCGCCGCCGCCGGAGCGCCGGTCTCCTCCGCTTTTCCTACAGCCGCAGCCACTACGGGCCTGTCCTCCACGCTGACGCCGGCCTTCGTCATCAACAGCTCCACGTTATATACGGCGCTGTCCTCCATTCTGCCCTTCCGCCGCTCGCACAGCGTCTGGTAATACCGGCGAATGATCTCCTGGCGGGCGGCGTTACTGACCACCTCGTCGTCTGTGATGCACAGCCCGGCGGTATTCACGCCCATGTCCGTGGGGGATCGGTAGGGATTCTGATCGGTGATCCGGTCAAAAATCGCGCTGAGAACAGGAAAAATCTCCACGTCGCGGTTATAATTCACGGCTGTTTTGCCGTAGGCCTCCAGATGGAAGGGGTCGATCATGTTCACGTCGTCCAGATCCGCGGTGGCGGCCTCGTAGGCCAGGTTCACCGGGTGGGTCAGGGGCAGATTCCAGATAGGGAAGGTCTCAAACTTGGCGTAACCGGCCTGGACACCCCGGCGGTGCTCATGGTAGAGCTGGGACAGGCACACCGCCATCTTGCCGCTGCCGGGTCCCGGCGCCGTCACCACCACCAGCGGACGGCTGGTCTCGATATACTCGTTCTTGCCGTAGCCCTCGTCACTGACAATGAGCTTCACGTTGCCGGGATAGCCCTCGATGGTGTAGTGCTGATAGACCCGAATATCCAGCTGTTCCAAGCGTTTGCGGAATTGCATGGCTGCTCTGGGCGCCGTGTCGAAGCGGGTAATGACCACGCTGCCCACTGTCAGCCCGATGGCCCGGAAAGCGTCGATGAGCCGCAGCACGTCCACGTCGTAAGTGATGCCCAGATCGCCCCGGATCTTGTTTTTCTCGATATCCGTGGCGTTGATGGCGATGACGATCTCCGCCTGGTCCTTCATCTCCAGCAGCAGTTTGATCTTGCCGTCCGGCTCAAAGCCTGGCAGGACCCGCGCCGCGTGATAGTCGTCGAACAGCTTGCCGCCGAATTCCAGGTACAGTTTATTGCCGAACTGCGCCACCCGCTCCCGGATCTGCCGGGACTGCAGGTCATAGTATTTGTTACAGTCGAAACCAACCGCGGTGCCCATAGATATTCGCCCCCTTAAAGGTTATTATACCATATAGAGCCCTTCTCCCGCAAGACCCCGCCGGTGTTTTCAGCCTTTCAGCCGGGCGTTTCTCCGGGGAATGTTTCACGTGAAACACTGCGCCGCCGATTACCCGGGGAATGTTTCACGTGAAACATTCCCCGGCGTGCAGGCGGCCCTTACATTATATATATATGCAGCAAAAAAACGGCGCGGGCCCGAACATACCGGGTCCGCACCGAAAATCCGCAGTCTGAACAGTCAGTTACGCCTCCAGGAGTTTTTTCAGCGCCGCGATGGCAGGCGTCAGCTCCCTCGTCTCCGCCGACTCCTCCAGAAGGCCGGAATCGGCGGCCTGGGCCAGTGCCGGATCGATGGGAAGGCTGCCCAGAAGAGGCAGACCCCACTCGCCGACAGTCTCCGCCACATGGCTCTCGCCGAAGATCTCGTGGACGCTGCCGCAATCCGGGCACTTGAAGCGGTTGAAATTCTCCACCACGCCAAGAACGGGAACGTTCATCATCGTGGCCATGTTCACCGCCTTGGCCACGATCATTGAAACCAGGTCCTGGGGCGAGGTGACGACCACGATGCCGTCGATGGGCAGGGACTGGAACACCGTCAGCGGCACATCGCCGGTGCCGGGAGGCAGATCCACGAACAGATAGTCGATATCGCCCCAGATCACGTCGGTCCAGAACTGGGTGACGGCACTGGCGATCACGGGGCCACGCCAGATCACCGGGTCCGTATCGTTCTCGGCAAAGAGGTTCAGGGAGATAACGGAAATCCCGTCGGCGCTGCGGGCGGGCTCGATGCCCTCCTCATGGACAGGAGGACAGCCACAGAGGCCGAACATCCGGGGGATCGAGGGACCGGTGATATCGGCGTCCAGAATACCGACCTGAAATCCGGCCCGGCGCATGGCCACAGCCAGCAGGGAAGTGACGGTGCTCTTGCCGACGCCACCCTTGCCGCTCATTACGGCAACGACTTTTTTGATATGCGCGCCGGCGTTGGGCGCGACGCGGAAATCCTCGGGTTTGCTGCGGCTGGCGCAGGACGCGCTGCAGGTGGAACAGTCATGGGTGCATTCTTCAGACATGGAAAAACCCCTCTTTCCTTTGAAAAATCATTCCAAACCGCCCGAAAACGGCCGATTTTTAATATTTGTAGACACTGCCGCCGATAAATTCCCGCAGAAGGGATGTGGGCGGCACATATTTGTCGTCCAGGGAGACAAATCTCCGGAGAAACTCACAGAGCTTCTTCAGCTGCGGCGAGGGATCCTTCACCGCCTCGAGCAGGGGCAGGGCATGATCCCGCATGGCGCAGAGCTCATAAGAATGCGTGGTGTTCAGGTGGAGATTTGCCTGGTGTTTGTACGGGTCGATGTAGATCCGTTCGCCCCGCCGGATATTTCGCCACATCTTCAGCGTCTCCTCTGCTGAAGCGCTGCGGAATTTCGCATCCCGGACCGTCCGCCGGATCAGCCGGACCCAGCCGCGGTCAAAAACCTCCTCGCCGTCATAAAAATCCGCGTGGGGACTCATATACAGCTTGGCCGCGTCGACCAGCCGTCCGCAGATGTCGTCGTTGAGGGCATGGATGCCCTCGAAGATGGCCAGCTCCTGGTGGCCCAGCCGCAGGGGCGTCGCCCGGTCCGGATCCCGACGCTGCTGGGAAAAGTCGTAATACGGCACCAAAACTTCCTCGCCGGCGGCCAGAGCGGTGATCTGCTGCTGCAGCAGCTCGATGTCCAGGCAAAGGGGAGACTCCAGATCCGGCTCCCCGGATGGCGTCTTCGGGCATGTATTTATATCCAGCGTTTTGTAATAATTATCCATCGACAGCACATGGGCGATGATCCCGTTCTTTTCCAGCGCCTCGTCCAGCTTCATGGCGGTGGTGGTCTTGCCAGAGGCGGAGGGGCCGGAGACCAGCATGATGTTGCAGCCGGTCCTGCTCATACGGGCACCGATGCGCTTCGCCACCCGGTCGATACGGCGCTGGAAGGCGGCGTCACAGTCCTCCACGAAGTCGACAGGGTCGTCCACGACTCTGCTGTTGATCAAAGAAAGCTCATAGATCATAAGGAAAAACCTCCTTCCAAAAGGGAGTTCTGACTTGCCGGGGCAGAATGCTCCCGGCGATGTCTTTGCCGGAACGGAAGGACATCCCGACCAGGCTCACGACAGTGCCAGGGCCGCCTTGGCCTCTTTGATACTGTCGATACGCTCAATATATTCATAGGGGTACTTCGGGTTGCACACCCGCCGGATACGGCCCGGCGAAACCAGCTTCGTCACGCCGCCGCCGCCCACGGAAAGGATGGTGTGCAGCTCCTCCATCATGCAGATATTGTATAAATTCTCATATCCGGACAGGGACCAACCCACGTTCTCGAAGCCGCCGGACATGAATTTCTGGCGGTAGAGATAGTAGGGGACATAGCCTGCCGCCCGGAGCCGGGCGTCGGCGCCGTCCAGCATGGCCGCCACTTCATCCGGCGCCGGCAGCGGCGTCTGCTCCAGGGTCAGCTGCGAGCCGCGCTTCAGCGCCAGAGTATGGATGGTAATATTTTCCGGCCGGATCTTCAGCAGCCGATCCAGACTGGCCGCGAACCCGGCCTCGCTGTCGCCGGGGAGCCCGGCGATGAGGTCCATGTTCAGGCAGGGGATCTTCGCTTCCCGGGTCAGGGCCACGGCCCGCTCCACGTCGGCCACCGTGTGCCGGCGTCCAATGGCGGCGAGCACAGAGTCCCGCATGGTCTGGGGGTTTACGGACACCCGGTCCACCCCGTGGCGGACCATGACCGCCAGCTTTTCCGCCGTCATGGTGTCGGGCCGGCCGGCCTCCACCGTCCGCTCCGTACAGCCGGACAGGTCGAAGGACGACTCCAGCGCCGCCAGCAGCTCATCCAGCTGCGGGGCCGTCAGCGTGGTGGGGGTACCGCCGCCGATATAGAGGGTGCGGACGGTCTTTCCCGCCCGGCGCAGGGCGTCTCCCGCGGCCTCGATCTCCCCGTGGAGGGCCGCCAGAAAAGGCTGCACCAGCTTCAGCGACTTCTCCACAGAGTGGGTAACGAAGGAGCAGTACGCGCACCGGGACGGGCAGAAGGGGATCCCCACGTAGAGGGATAACTCATTGGGCCCCAAGGCGTTCCGGGCTTTTATATGGGCCTCGGCGGCGTCGAGACAGAGCCTCCTGCGCTTTTCGCTGACGCAGTAGAGGTCCCGGAGCAGGGCGTCGGTCTGCGCCCGGTCCCGGCCCTCGTCCATAAGCCGCACCGCCAGCTTCGGCGGTCGCACCCCGGTCATGGCGCCCCAGGGGGGCGTGACGCCGGTGCGGGCCACAGCGGCCCGGAAAAAGGTCAGCTTCACCGCCTGCTCCCGCTCCCGGTCCGAGGCGTCGGCCGCCAGCTCCATGGTCTCCCGGGCGGTCTTGCCTTCCAGCGAGAGCTCCGCCGTCACGGTGACGCCCTCCGGTGTCTCCGTCAACTCGGAGCGCAGAGAATCGCCGCTCTCCGGCCCGTCGGGATAGACAGGCCGCTGCCGGGGAAACAGGATCAGCAGCATCTGCTCCACGGCGTACCGGAACTCGTGGCCGACGAGGTAGAGATTCACAGGTCGCCGCCGGGCAGGGACGGGTGTTCGCCGGCGGCCAGCATATAGTAGTTGCTCCGGCGCTCACGCTCCAGAGTGGTGGGCATCTCATGGCCCGGCAGGACCTGATAGTCCCCCTCCAGGTCCCGGATGCGGCCCAGACTGTTGAGGATCTCCGGATAGCTGCCGCCGGGGAAGTCCGTCCGGCCGCAGGAGCCGCAGAAAAGGGTATCCCCGGTGATGAGCACGCCGTCCATGACCAGAGTGACGGAGCCGGGGGAGTGGCCGGGGGTGTGCATCACACGAAAGCGCAGGCCGCCGCCGAAGTCAAGTTCATCTCCCTCGCCGTAGTGGCGCAGGTCGTTGACCCCCTGGGGATAGTAGCTGAAATCCGAGGGCTTTTCCGCAAGCTCGTCCTTATGAATATACACAGGCACGTCGGCAAAATCCAGCACCTCCGGCACCGCCAGAACATGGTCGAAGTGACCGTGGGTCAGGAAGATCGCCACCGGCGTACAGCCGGATTCCTTGATCTTCTTCACCACGCGCACGCCGTTGTCGCCGGGATCCACCACGACGCAGCGGCCCTCGTCACAGACCAGATAGCAGTTGGTGCCCAGCATGCCCACCGGTATGTTGATGATGTTCATGGGATCGAAACCCTCCTTATCTCACGCCCCGGCGTCGGCGCCAGGTTGGCGAAAAACGTTGGAATATCAATATTTTTACGCGGGCAACTCCGCCGTATCCAGCAGGATGGTCACCGGGCCGTCGTTGACGGAGGCCACGGCCATGTCCGCGCCGAACTCCCCGGCAGCCACCGTGAAGCCCCGGCCCCGACAGCCGGCGATGACCCGCTCATAGAGGGCCCTGGCCGTGTCCGGACCGGCGGCGGCGGTGAAGCCGGGCCGCCGTGACCGGCAGTCGGCATACAGGGTGAACTGGGAGATGATCAGCAGCTCAGCCCCGGCGTCCGACGGATTTATATTCATTTTACCCGCGGCGTCCTCGAAGATCCGCAGACCGCAGATGCGGTCGACGATCCGGTCCGCCTGCCGCTCCGTATCGTCCCGATGGACTCCCAGCAGTACCAGGAGGCCGGGGCCGATGGCGCCGATGGTCTCGCCCGCCACCGTCACGGAGGCTGAGGACACCCGGGTCACCACAGCGCGCATAGACATCGCTCCGTTTCAGCAAGAAGCGCCCTCATTCCGGGCGGAATGAAGGCGCGGCGTGATTCCGTCCGACTCATTGTAACACAAAAGTCGGACGGTAGCAAGACGCTTCACGTTTTCGGCGAGAGGATGGCACGCCAGTCCAGATCGCCCCGGGCCAGGCCGTGGATGAGCATCTCAGCGGTGGCGATATTGGAGGCGAAGGGCACGTTGTACTGGTCGCAGAGATGCGTGATCTCCGACAGTTCACGGTCCAGATCATGGGAATGCGGATCGACGAAGAAAATGACCATATCGATCTCTCCGTATGCGATCCGGGCGCCGATCTGCTGCATCCCGCCGTGGGTATTGGAGAGGTACTGATGGATCTGCAGGCCGGTGGCCTCCGCCACCAACTGACCGGTGGTCTGGGTGGCGCACACCGTGGGCTTGGACAGGATCCCGCAGTATG
>JAEEGL011828551.1_pt1 | contig 10259 bp, 7 predicted proteins | sample 9134231 | NCBI WGS metagenome assembly JAEEGL01 (sample SAMN16246548, study PRJNA631951) | gut metagenome | biome: gut microbiome; feature: rumen; material: fiber-attached | host: Bos | place: Iran: Karaj | collected 2018-10 | reverse complement strand
TTGACCACGAAGGAAACGCCGGTACAGAATTCCGTGCCCTTAAATTTGATTTTGCAATAAACGAAGACTGGTTTGAAAAAAACGGACACATTCCACTCCCTCCATATATCCGCCGCGGTGACACAGAAGAAGACAGCGAACGCTACCAGAATGTTTACGCAACAGACACTGGTTCTGCAGCCTGTCCTACAGCCGGCCTTCATTTTACAAATGAAATGCTTGCCTGTCTTGATGCAAAGGGAATTGAACGCCGCTTTGTAACGCTGCATGTTGGGCTTGGTACTTTTTTGCCTGTCCGCGAAGAAAATATAGAAAATCACAAAATGCACGAAGAATGGTATACCATTCCTGTAGAAACTGCAGAGGCAATAAACAAAGCCAAAAGAGAAGGCCGCCCTGTTCTTGCAGTGGGTACCACCAGTGTAAGGACTTTGGAAAGCGCCGCTCTGGGGACCCTGAGCCTGTCGAAGGGCCCTCAGACCGAATGGGTGCGAGCCGGCACATCCTCTACCAGCATTTTTATGTACCCCGGCTACCAGTTCAAAGTTGTAGATAAAATGTTTACAAACTTTCACACACCGGAAAGCACACTGATTATGTTAGTGTCTGCCTTTGCCGGCCGCGAACATATTCTTGCCGCCTACAAGGAAGCAGTAGAGAAAAAATACAGATTTTTTTCTTACGGCGATTGTATGTTTATAAGATAGTGCGACCCGTGTCATCTCAAACTGGAAAACTGTGTCATCCCGAACTGAGTGCCCGTGTCATCCCGAACTTGTTTCGGGATCCCTAAGTCAACTGCTCAAGACTGTATCTGGTTAAATTTAAGAACTGCTGACGGACTACATCACTAATCATCTGATCGGTTGCAGCCCTCTGGAATTCCCTTTCTACCATTTCCTGAATTTCATCAATGTCTTTTTTTGTAAGAGGCAATCTGTGACCAATAATGGAATTTTCCAGAGCCCTGCTGCGGAAAACAAAAGGTCCTGCAAAAGCCAGACGGATATCTATCAAAGAATTTTTTTCAGTATCTCCAAGAAATACAAAGGAAGCAGAATGTTGGGTAATGGCATGCTCCGGTCCAATTCTTCTAAAAATAGAAATTTCCGGATAGAGCAGAGGAACCCTTATATTTTTAAGGATATATGAATCCGGAATTTTTTTAAGATTCTGAAGGGCCTCAAATTTTGTATCATTGGGACTTTGGAATTCAAGCTTGGTGTCAAGGGCAATAAGAGGGGCAAAAAGAGTATGCTTGTGTCCTTCAATACAAATGTTTCCGCCTATAGTTGCCATGTTTCTTATAATAGGATTTGCTATGCTTAAAAGAGCTTCGTAAAGAACAGAAGGCAAGTGGTTTTTACCGATTTCTAGAATTTGAGAAAGGGTGGTGCCTGCTCCAATTTCCAGAAATCTTTCATGTCTGGTAATATGATTTAGTTCTAAAATCCCATGAGTAGAAATGGATTTTTCAGGAAGCTCTTCTATGTTGGTACAGCCTCCAACGATGGAAAGTTCTTTGTTGCTCTTAAGCTGGAAAAATAATTCAGATATGTTTTTAGCAGATAAAATTGATTTCATCGTTTTTTCTCCACCTTCTTTACAACATAATCTACGCCTCGTTCCTGAATTTCAACGGCAAGCGTAATTCCATTTATAAGGGTATTTAAATCCGTGCAGCAGGGAGCCAGACTTCTTACCTGTTCTCTTATTTCTTCGCGGGAAGGAATTTTATTCATGGTTAAAAGCTTGTAAGCACTAAAGATTTTTCCCGCATTGCATAGTCCGCACATTTTTATACCGGCAAGCTCAAAGCCTTTTGTAATTGTTGAAAATTCCTGAGTTCTTTCAAAATATTCAAGAGTAACGATATCAGCATTTGGAATTATTCCTAAAGGAATCTTACAGGTTGCAACCGGATTTCCATTTAATAGAACCGTACATGAACCGCAGGAGCCTTGCTTGCAGCCGCATTTTACACTGGAGCAGCCGATTTTTCTTAAGACAGACATAAGGGTTTCATCTGCAGGTGCATCAAGAATTGTTTTGTTTCCATTTAAAGTAACGGGTACATTCATTTTTCTGCCTCCTGTGTCATTTTTTCTTCAGAAGTTTCGCCTTTGTCTGATTTATCAATTTTTTCTGACTTTTCAGTTTTTTCTATTTTATCTTTATCTGCTTTTTCAGTTTTTTCAATTCGGGTTTCTCTTTGTTTTATTAATTCAAAAATCTGCTTTTCTGTACAAGGCAGTTCTGTAAGCTGGGTTGCAAGGGCCAGAGAAAGTGCAGAAGAAAAAGCGGCCGGCAGGGTATTCCTTACAAGTTCTCCAAGCTGACCTGCCTTATCCTTTGACTGAATAAATTCTATCGTTATGTTATCACAGGGAATTGATTTTTCTTCAACAAGCATATCCAGTTCCTGTTGAATTTCCAGTCTGATAGCCCTTAGGGCTGCAACCTTATCAAATAATTCTCCGCAATCAATGACAAGCCAGATACCCTTAATTCTTTCATTGTAGGAATATGTATCAAGCTCAACTTCAACTACTGCAGTTGCATAAGACATTGTTCCAAAAGGACGGCCGGAAAAACTTTCTTTATCCCAGCTTTTTTTAGCCGCCGTATTAGATTTTTTTACAGTAATTGGAAGAGGCTGATGAAATCGTTTTTTTTGTATTTCAAGACAGGCTTTTTTTATCAGCTCGTTCAGGGAACTTATTGTGTTATGTGTGTCTTCCGGCTGCAGGGGAAGGTCTTTTATTTCAAATTCTGAATCTATGGAAATATAGTCTTTGCGGATATTCAATATATCAGAAACAGTTTTTTTCCATATATCCTGAATTCCTTGAGAAGAGTTTATGGCATGAATGACAACATGTTCGTTTGGTAAAAGAGTAAGCTCCACTTTATCTTCAGAAGGGAAGGAACTTGTTGCATAATATTCAGAAACATTAAAGGCTGTTGCAATTCCAATTCCTCTAAGAGGTAAAGCAAAAAAAGGATTGCTGTTTTCCTGAACACGGTCAATTGCATCCATACTGAAAGAAGAATATTTGCGGCTAAAATCACTTATCTGCATTGCTTTTTCAAGAGTTGAAACGGCATTTTCTGAGTCCAGTTTAAATGGAAAATCCGTGCTTCCTTCTAAATAATTTTGCATTCGTATTTCATAAGGAAGCATTCCCGTTTGTCCGGTAATTTTTTGAATGTGATTTTCTATTGCAAAAAAGATTTGTGAATCAATTCCTTTTATGCAGATTGAAGTCGGCGGATTTTTAGAAGTATGAACTATTGTTTTTATGTGAACATTTTTCGGCTTATAATAATTCAAAGCAACTATAGACATTCTGTCGGCAATTTCCTGGGCAAAAGGATTAAAGCAGCCTATATCAATATCTATGTTTGCAGAAATTCCTTTTATAATGCCATCCTTAGAAACACAGGATTGATAGGTAACCTTTGTATCTACGCCGGGGGCCATGTATGAATCCTGTTCCTGCTGGGTCAGAATAAGCTTTACGGGCTTGGAAGTTAAATATGAAGCCAGGGCAACCTGAGAAGCAAGAATTGAAGTTCTCCATAAGCCTTTAGAAAAAACACCGGAAGTTTTTGTTTTATGAACAATTATGTTTTCAGCAGGAATTGCCAGAGTGTCAGAAACTGTTTTAATGAGCTGTGTGGTCCATCTTGTCGGTGCTGATATATGAAGATATTTACCTTCCTTCCAGCAGAAGGAACCACAGGTTTCTTTCCACAAGGGTGGCTGAAGTTTTAGAGTCCAGGTTTCCTGAGTTACAATGTCATCTTTGTTTTCAAAAAGTTTTTTTTCTGCCTGGGCAAGAGACTTTTTTTCAAAAAGTCCTGTCTTTATTTCTCTGGAGGCAACAGTTTCCTGAACCATCTGTTCAATTCTTCTGTTATCAATTACAGTATCCAGCGAAGGAAGATCATTAATTTCATTAACAAAGGAAGAAAGCTCAGCTTCATCTTTAGAAAACTTATAAACCGGTCCCTTCTGATGTTTCATTGCCTTTTGTAAGGCAGATTCCAAAGAGGTAATGTCAAAATTTACTGAAACGCTTTCTAAAAGCTCTAACACCTTATTTTCATCAGGACCGCAGAGAATTCCCAAAGGTTCTCCCCTGTAAGAAATTTCATCATAGCCCAGGGTTTTCCATTGCTGCCCGTTTATAAGAGCTTTTTTGCTACCGGGAATATCTTGGGCAGAAAAAAGAAAATAACCTTCCGGTAATTGAGGAATACTTATATTCTTTACTTTACCAATTGCAGCAGGACTTCTTACAAGAAGAGCGTAAAGCATTCCGTCCCGGCTTGCATCACTATAAAAGCCTGTTGCTTCAAGAGAATATTTTCTTGTTTTCTGAGCAGGTTCTTTCTTAGGCATGATATTGTTTTCCTATTTCAATTACGGTTTGAATTACAAGCTCTGCCTGCTCTTCTGTCATGTCTGGGAATAGAGGAATGGAAATTGTCCTCTGATATTGATTCTGAGCATTAGGATAATTTTGAGCAGTAAAATCAGGATAGAGTTCTTTCCAGTATGTAAAATTAAAAAGAGGTATAAAATGAACGGATATTCCAAGCCCTTTTTCCTGCAGCTTTTTTGCAAAATCATCTCTGCTTATTGTAAGCTTATCCGGATTTATTCTCATAAGATAAAGATGCCAGGCATTGCCGGGGGAATCTGGAGGAAGCTTTATAAAATCCAGAGCAGAAAAAGCCCTGTTATATTTTTCTACAATATGTTTTCTTTCTTCATAAAAAAGTTCCGCCCTGTCTAACTGACAGCAGCCAAGGGCAGCAAGAAGATCCGGCAGATTAAATTTATAACCCGGAGCAATTATGTCATATTCCCATGAAGCTCTTGGAGAAGTGTAGCGGTCCCAGGTGGTCCTGTCCATGCCGTGCATTCTCATAGTTGTCATTCTTCTTGCAAGGTCAGCATCCCGGGTACAGACCATGCCGCCTTCGGCAGTAGTAATGGTTTTTGTTACATAAAAAGAAAAGACTCCTGCATCACCAACCGCTCCTCCATAGCCAAGTGCTGTTGGAGAAGGAAAGGAATGGGCAGCATCTTCAATAACCCTGATTTTTCTGTCAGGACTTGAATAGAGGGCTGCAAGCTCCATTATTCTTTTCATGTTACACATATTTCCTGCAATATGAACAGGAACAATTGCCCTGACTTTTTTTCCATTCTGAGCGTCTTTTTTTAAGATTTCTTCTATTTTATCCGGATCTATGCTGTAGCTGTCTTCTTCTATATCTGCAAAATATACATCAGCATTCAGATGGCGGGCACAGGTTGCTGTAGAAACAAAAGTGTAGGGAGTCGTTATAACGGCAGTACCTTCCTTTACTCCGCAGGCTTCCATGGCAAGAATCATTCCGCTGGTATTTGAATTAACGGCCAGAGATATTACGCCTTCTGTAGAAAGAGACAGCTTTTTCCGGTTTTCTTTCATTTCTTCTGTATCGCTCACGGCCTTAGAAAACTTTTTTTCAAATTCAAGCGCATAGCGGCCGGTAGTAAGCCAGCCCGAGCGAAGTACATCAAGTACTGCAGCTTCTTCATCTTTTGTAATTGAAGCCCTGTGAAAAGGAACTTTTATCTCTGCCATTTTATATCCTTCAGCTTTTTATCCTTTAGAGTAAATCGGTTCTTTTCTGACCGTCCTGCTTTATTTCTTCATAAAAATTCCGCAGGCTTTCGCAGTCGCTGCACAAAAGCTTTACAAGCCTTTCTTTGTCGCGGAATACATTGTCCATTCCTTCTGTAAAGAAACAGATTGGCTTTAATTCTGCCAGAAGCTCTTCCAGTCTTTCAGAAGAATATTCCCTGTTATCCAGGGTAAGAATCTTTTTGTATTTTGTAGGCGAAGGATTTTCTTCCTTGAGCCATAGAGGTTCTATAAGTCTTTCACCTTTTCTTGCACCAACAATTTTTATATCAATGTCTTTATATGGTTCAAGCCCGCTGAACTTAATGATTTGTTTTGCAAGATCAAGAATTTTTACAGGCTCTCCCATATCAAGCAGATAAGATTTGCCGTTTTGTCCGACTCCTCCTGTCTGAAGAACCAGAGAACAGGCTTCCGGAATCGTCATAAAATAACGGACCATATTTTCGTCTGTAACAGTTATAGGCCCGCCGGTTTTAATCTGATTCTGGAACAAGGGTAAAATTGAACCCCTGCTTCCAAGAACATTGCCAAATCTTACAAACATAAAGGCTTGTTCACCTTCTGTTTTTTTTGCGGCATCCAGGACCAGTTTTTCACAGAGCATTTTTGAAACTCCGTAAACACTTACAGGAGCAACTGCCTTATCTGTGGAAATTAAAACAAAACGGTTTACCTTGTATTTTAAAGCTGCATCCAGAAGGTTTTTTGTTCCAAAAACATTATTTTCTACAGCTGAAACCTGATTTTCCTCCATCATTGGAACATGCTTATAGGCTGCACAATGAAAAATAACATTACATTTTGTCTGGCGAATAATATAGTCAACATATTCACGGTCCCGCATGTCGCCTATAATCGGAACTATAGTTGCCTTTTCTCCGACACCTTCTGCCTGCAGTAAACGCAATTCTCTGTAAATACTGCAAATGGAATTTTCACCGTGGCCAAAAAGGTAGAGTCTTTCTGCTCCACCACTTAAAAGCTGACGGGCAAGTTCCGAACCAATGGAACCACCGGCACCGGTTATAAAAACTCTTTTTCCCCTGAGGTAACCAAGACTTTCTTTTAGAGAAATGGTAACCGGAGTCCGGCCAAGGATATCAAGAGGATCAATTTCTCGGGTTTGAACAAGGTGGGCAGTTCCTTCTATTACCTGGCTTATTCCCGGAAGAATTTTTATATGGGAAAAACCGTTTTCTGAAAGAGTTTCATATATCTCACGGATTCGTTCAGTAGGGGCAGAAGGAATTGCAATAATTGCTTCGTCTAAGTCAGAATTGGAAAGAATGGAAGTAACGCTGCTTATAGGTCCAAGAACAGGAATCCCATCTATAGTAGTACCGATGAGTTTTTTATCGTCATCTAAAAAGGCGTTAACTTTACCAAAGATTTTTTTTCGTTTGATATCATCTGCAATGGTTTGACCGGCAAACCCTGCACCGATTATATATATTCGTTTATCCATTTTTTCCCAGACCCTATATTATTTTATCATAGAATGAATGAATGAGCAATGAATTCATAAAGTCCCTGATTTTTATTTATTCATTGTTAAAAAAAATAACTAAACTCATTATCTTTTCTTACCGAAATACAAATATAAGAAAACGGCTAAAAGGGCAGAGTGGCTCTTAAGTCGTAAATGGGGTGTTTCTATGGGGAAAACTAAACAGCTAATCTTATTCCTTGGCATTTTTCTTTGTGCTCAAGTCTGCTTTGCCAGTCAGATTTCATTTCAGATTATTCAGCACGATGACAGAATGCAAGATGTTTCGGAACAGTCTTATGTTATTGAAGATGAATTGATGAACGGTTTTTTTGAATCAGGTTACATTGTTACTAATTCACCAACTGTTGTTTCAGATTCCTCTGAAAATGACGCAATTCTATATAATAAAGCAATGGGAGATGCCTACGAAGGTTCTTCAGATTATTTTATTCAGATAAAACTTATTTATAATAATTCATTAAAGGAAATTGACTGGACAATTGCTTCGGTTGCCAGTGGAAATAAAATTAAAGAAAGTAAATTAACCGGTTCTGTTTCAGCAGCAGATGCAAAAGGGCTTAAGAAAATTTCTGCTGAATTAATGTCAGAAATTTTTGATATTCTGAAAAAAACAAAGGCTTAAGGATGGGTGCGCTATGAAAAATAATATTTTAAGCAGAATTAAAGAGAACAGATTATTTAAGGATATATTAAAGATTGCTTTTGTAATTACAGGATGTCTTGTTCTGGCATCATATAGTCCTTCTCTGGATGGAAGAGCCATTGTCGTTGAACCCGGAGTTTTTCCGGAAGGGCTTTTTGCCAAGACCGTAGGATATCTGCCTGGTGATATTATTAGTGTTACTAATATTACAGGAGAAACAACTGTAGATCTGCTTGTAATTGGTGCTCTGGATCCTTCAGAAGGGGTTGCAATTATGCTTTCTCCGGAAGCAGCAGATGCAATTGGAATCAGTCGTAATTCAAATAATATTGTAAAAATTACAAAACGCTCCAATCAGGATGAAAGAGTTTATGGTTCTGCCGTTATTGCAGCTCAGGGAACAGCCGGACAGGATAATAAAAAGAATGATGAAGAAATTCCTCCGGCAGTAGACAAAGCTCCGGAAAGTGAAGCTTTTGTAAACGAGACAGAAAGTCAGACTTTTGAAGAAGACTTTACAGAAGAAGCTGTTGAGGAAGAGCCTGAAGAAGAGTTTGAAGAAGATACTTTTGCCGGAGAAGGAGCTAGCGGAGAACTTGCCCTGCAGGAAGAAGCAGAAAATATAGAAGCTCTTGAAAGTGAGGAAGAAATATATTCTACTCCGTTTGAGGAAGAAGAACCTGTTGTAGAATATGAATATTTTGAAGAAGATGAAATTCCGGAAATGGAAGAAAGTATTCAAGAAGCTGAACATATTCCTTCTACAGAGGATGAGGTTAAAGAAGAAAGCTTTGAAGATGAATCTTTGGAAGAAGAAGTTTATGAAGATGAAGGCATAGAAGAAGAGGCTTTTGAAGAAGCTCCTCAAGAAGCCGAGGAAGTTGAAGAAGAGGTTCAGGAAGAAAACGAAGAAAGTCTTGAAGAAGAGGAAGAAGCTTTTGAAGAAGAAACTGTCGAATATGAAGAATATGTAGACGAGGAACTTGAAGATCTTGATGATGAACCGATTTATACGGAAGAAGCTGGCGAAGATGACATCATAGAAGAAGAAATTGAAGATGTAGAAGATGTCGAAGAAGAAGCAGTAGAAGAAGAAGTCGAAGAATTTGATGAAGAAGTTCCTGAGGAAGAAGCTTCTGAAGAAGAATTCGAAGACGAAGCTATAGAAGAAGAATATATTGATGAAGAAGAAATTCCGGAAGAAGAAGCTGTAGAAGAAGAATTCTTTGACGCAGAAGAACCGGAAGTACTCGAAGAAGAAATCATCGAAGAAGAGCCGGAAGAAGAAGCCGAAGAAGAGGATTTTGAAGAAGAGGATTTTGAAGAAGAAACCGAAGACTTTGAAGCTCTGGATGAAGAAGCTGAAGATGAAGTAGTAGAAGAAGAGGTTGAAGAAGAAATACCTGAAGAAGAGGTAACAGAAGAAGAAGTTCCGGAAGAAACAGAAGTTTTGGATTCAGAAGAAGAAGTAATAGAAGAGGATCCTTCTATGTATGATGATGAAGTAGTAGTATTGGAAGATGAGGAAGCTGAGGAAGATGAAGAAGAATATGATGCAATCGTATTAATTCCTGCAGAAGATAATCCTCCGATAGATCTTACAAATCTAAATAATACTATTGGCGACAGTTTTGAATCTGACGAAGAAGTTATTGATATTACTGACGAACTTGTAATTGAAGAAAATGAAATTAATGAAACAATTGAAAATTCTTCGATTGTAATTCCTGCAGCAAATGGAAATGAAAGCAGCTATGAAAAGTTCATGGTAGAAAGCTTAAATGAACTGGCTGCAGAAAGATATTACATTCAGATTGCAACCCTGCGCGATGATGAAAACATTCTGGAAATTGTAAACAGATATGGTCAGAAGTATCCTATTACAATTGTTCCGGCTGCCAACGGTGCAAAGCAGGTTCTTGTTGGTCCTGTAACACTTGATGAATACGGAACCCTTCTTGCCCGCTTTAAGGCCTACGGCTACAAGGATGCCTTCCTTCGCAAAGGAACAAATCCAAATCCTAAGCCAAGGGGTGGGGCAACAGGATCAGACGCTAAATAACCGTCATTGCATCCCAAACCTTCGTCATTGCGAGCGAAGCGCGGCAATCCATAAAAAAAAGGCACGTCCTAAAAAGACGTGCCTTTTTCTTTCACTGGATCTTTAATAAGACTTCGTCAAGGCACGCTCACCTTCGTTCGCTCTCCGGCCTTGACAAACTCTTTTTTACACTATGTAATCCCTTCGGGATTATATAGTGTAAATCCATCCCTCAGGTGCAGGCAGTCTTCCCATCTGAATACCTGTCAAAGTATCGTAAATCTCCTTGAGCTTTGGACCCATTTCCTGCTTGCCGCCGTTGTAGATAATGCTCTTGCCGTGGTCATCAATCTGGCC
>JAEEGL011523608.1_pt1 | contig 10259 bp, 7 predicted proteins | sample 9134231 | NCBI WGS metagenome assembly JAEEGL01 (sample SAMN16246548, study PRJNA631951) | gut metagenome | biome: gut microbiome; feature: rumen; material: fiber-attached | host: Bos | place: Iran: Karaj | collected 2018-10 | reverse complement strand
TAAGTTACCTGCATGGCGAGGACTTCAAGCTCTATCCCGACTTCCAGACGGGTGGTGCCATTGAGGTGTCTAAATACAATGATGGCGAACGAGGTGGCAGTGTGCGAGTGCGTGCCAAGATAGAGAAGGTGGATAACCACACCCTCGCCATCCGCGAACTGCCTTACGGACGTACGGTAGCTAATGTGTGCGACTCTATCGTGAAGGCAAACGACAAGGGCAAGATCAAGGTAAAACAAGTGGAAGACCTTACCTCTGCCAACGTAGAGATATTGGTTCACCTGCAGAGTGGTGTATCTTCAGACAAGACCATCGACGCTCTCTATGCCTTTACCGATTGCGAAATAAACATCTCTCCCAACTGCTGTGTCATCGACGAGCGTAAACCTCAATTCCTCACTGTTAGCGATGTGCTGCGACGCTCGGTGGACAACACCAAGGAGTTGCTGAAAAGGGAATTGGAAATCAAGAAAGGAGAGATACTGGAGCAGCTGCACTTTGCGTCTTTAGAGAAAATCTTCATCGAGGAGCGCATCTATAAAGACCGTGAGTTTGAAGAGGCAAAGAGTGTTGATGCCGCTTGTGAGCACATTGATGAACGCCTCACTCCTTATTATCCTTATATGATTCGTGAGGTCACCAAAGAGGATATTCTCAAGCTGCTGGAAATCAAAATGGGACGTATCCTGAAGTTCAACTCCGACAAGGCAGAGGAGGCCATCCTGCAGATGAAGGCCGACATTGAGGAAATAGATAAGCTGTTGGCTAACCTGATTGAATATACTGCCGATTGGTTCCGCAAGCTGAAAAAGAAGTATGGCAAACAGTATCCGCGTCGCACTGAAGTTCGTAGCTTCGATGTCATTGACTCAGCCCGTGTGATTGAGGCTACCGAGAAGCTGTATGTGAACCGTGAAGAAGGCTTCATCGGCTATGGCTCACAAATGAAGAAGGACGAATTTGTGTGCAACTGCTCGAACCTCGACGATGTCATCGTATTCTTCCGCGATGGCCGTTATGTGGTGACATCAGTGGCAGATAAGAAGTTCATTGGCAAGGATATCTACTACATCGCCATCTTCAACAAGAATGACAAGCGTACCATCTATAATGTGGTGTATCGTGACGGCAAGGACGGTTGGAACTATATCAAGCGATTTGCCGTGACAGCGGTGGTGCACGACCGTGAATATACCGTGACACAGGGCAAGGATGGTTCTCGTATGCTATACTTTACTGCCAATCCCAATGGCGAGGCGGAAATCATCAAGGTAACGCTGAAACCTAACCAACGTGTGAAGAACCTTATACTGGACCAGGATTTCAGCCAGATTCTCATCAAGGGTCGTCAGGCTATGGGTAACATCCTGACCAAATTCCCTATCCACCGCATCACGCTTAAGGCGCATGGTGGCTCCACCTTAGGTGGGCGTGAGGTGTGGTTCGACGAGGATGTGCGTCGTCTGAACTACGATGGACACGGACGCAGCCTGGGTGAGTTCCAGAACGACGAGCTGATTTTGGTGGTACTTAAGAATGGAGATTTCTATACTACTGATTTCGACACGAATAACCATTATGATGACGGTATCTTAGTCATGGAGAAATTCGACCCACATAAGGTATGGACAGCAGTGCTTTACGATGAGTCACAGAAGGGCTATCCTTACGTGAAACGCTTCAGCTTCGAGGCTACAAACCGCAAGCAGAACTATCTGGGCGAGAATCCAGCTAACAAGCTACTGCTGCTTACCGACCAATACTATGCCCGCTTCGAGGTAACCTTTGGCGGTGGCGATGCCTTCCGTGGTAAGATAGAAGTGGATGCTGACGAGTTCATTGCCATCAAGGGCTATAAGGCGAAAGGTAAACGCCTCACCACGTTTGAAATAAAAAAGGTGAAGGAGCTGGAACCCACACGCTTCCCTGAACCTCCTGTAGAGGCTCCCACTTCTGAACAGCCCGAGGTAATTGACCCCGATGCCGGCAAGAGCAATAGCGACATCCTGGATGAACTGACAGGACAAATGAAACTTTTTGACGATTGACGATTAAACAACACATATTATTTATCGTCTTTCTGCTAACATGTTTAGCAGCAAAAGCACAAGAAAGCCAAGGTACCACACCGGATGGCCCAATCGTCAATCGTCAATCATCAACAATCAACCCTATCTACACCAGGGCAACTTCTATCGGTCTCGGCATTACCACGCTACAGGACACCTACCTCTCCCCTGAGACTTACAAAGGTTGGGAGGCCCGTTTCTCACGCGAGACCTTCCATCAAACCAAACTTATACAGGGCAAGATCTGGCAGCAAACCTACTTCCAGGGTAACTTCGGCTATACAGACAACCGCGTGGAGAACAACAAGACCGCCACAGCCCTTGCCAACTGGAACTACGGCTGGTACTATCGGCAACCCCTTAACCGTAAGTTTGACGTATGGGTGGGTGCTGTTGCCGACCTCAACGGTGGCTTTACCTATAACATGCGTAATGGCAACAACCCCGTTTCACTCAGGGCCCACGTTTCCATCGATGCCTCCATCATCGCCTTGTGGAACCTTGAGCTGAATTACCGTCCCCTGCTATTGCGCTACCAGGCCAATCTCCCGTTAATAGGCTTGATGTTCATGCCCCACTACGGACAGTCTTATTACGAGATTTTTTCTGTTGGTGAACGTGGAGGCACCATCAGGTGCACCACCCCGTTCAGCAGTCCTTCACTGAGGCAGATGCTTTCTGCAGATTATCCCATAGGCAAGCTCACACTGCGTTTTACCTATGTCTGGGATGCCCAACAGGCAAATCTCAATCGTATTAAGTCACACATCTACAGCCACATCTTCATGCTGGGTGTAGTCAAACGCTTTCAAATGCTATGAAACGCCTTGCCTACATATTATCCTTGATGGCAGTGCTCCTTACCAGCTGTGTGCATGAAGACAACCACACCAATACCCCCATGGGCAACTTTGAGGCACTATGGACCATCATTGACGAGCATTATTGCTTCCTGGACTATAAGCAGGTAGATTGGGCAGGCGTACGTCAACGCTACATGCCTTACATCACCAAAGACCTCAACAACGACAAGCTATTCCAAATACTTGGCAACATGCTGGCAGAGCTGAAAGACGGACATGTGAACCTCTACGCCTACCACAACACCGCCCGCTACTGGAACTGGTTTGAGGACTATCCCCGCAACTACAACGAAGAACTGATAGAGAAATACTTAGGTCACGATTACCGTGTAAGTGGAGGGCTGCGTTACACCATCTTCCCTGACAATATCGGATATGTCTCTTACACCAGCTTCTCGTCTGCCGTAGGAAATAATGCCCTCAATGAGATGTTCCGCTATCTCGATATCTGCAACGGCCTTATCATCGATGTACGTAACAACGGAGGTGGGGAACTGACCAACGCCAGTCGCCTGGCAGGTCGTTTCACCAATGAGAAGGCATTGGTGGGATATCTGTGCCACAAGACCGGTAAAGGCCACAGCGATTTTTCTGAACCTGTACCTATGTACATTGACCCATCTGACGGCATCAGATGGCAAAAGCCCGTGGTGGTGCTGACAAACCGACATAGCTATAGTGCCACCAACGACTTTGTGAACTCCATGCGCTACTGCCCTCTTGTCACCCTCATGGGCGACAAGACTGGCGGAGGTTCAGGCATGCCTTTCAGCTCTGAGCTACCCAACGGCTGGGGAGTGCGTTTCAGCGCCTGCCCCTCCTATGATGCCGATATGCAACAGATAGAATTTGGCATTGAGCCAGACATCGCAGTGGGGCTTTTAGCCGACGACCAAGCACTGGGCATAGACACCATCATCGAAGCTGCGCGTGCCTTTTTGAATAAAAAACCTTGAGAAATTTGCAAATCACCTCAATTAGCTTTAAATTTGCACCGTAATTGCTACGAAATGCGGGTATGGCGTAATTGGCAGCCGCGCCAGACTTAGGATCTGGTGGAGAAATCCGTGAAGGTTCGAGTCCTTTTACCCGCACAAAAAGCTCCTAGCTTAGGAGCTTTTTTTATGGTTACCTTTCTATCCTTAGATGGTTCCAACTCCTGCTTCGCCGCAAGACCAATCAATCTTTTCGTTGAATGCCTCTATGGCTGCACTTACTCACTTACTCACTTCGGACATTTAGGTTTTTGAATGTGATGGTACAAGGATAGCACAGGTACAGGTGTTATTTTTATATCTATATATTGTATATATTATATTATAATATATACAATATATAGATATAAAGTTTCTGGCTGATGGAAATGGGGGAATGTAGATGTCAAAAGTGAGTAAGTGAGTAACCTCCCACCCCAGTTACCTGCAGTAACAGGACAGCAGGCTTGTCTGAAGCCTGATATTATCAAACTGCCCGTCGTGGATTTGAAAACCTGCGTTTTGGTTTCTGTTGGCCGACGCCATTGACCCTGCGGATGAATCACCCTACTTTTTTGCAAAAATCCCCCCAAACATTTGGCAGTTTCGGAAAATCTTTGTAACTTTGCCATTGCAAAGCAATGGCAATGCAGGCTGCGGCTCAGCATAGCACAAGCAAGCGTGGTTCTGCATTCGCCTTGCACTACAATTGCAACAAAGTTGCAAAACCCGATGGAAAGTCGCGAATTTCGCATCAGGATGCAGCTTCTATAGCCCCAAGGAAATCGACTAAAGGAAATGGCCAGATCCTAACTTTCAAATTCATTTTAATTATGGCAGTTCAAAAGATTGCATTGGGGATTAATCTCCGAAAGAACAAGATTATTGGTAATGCTGGTTTTGGCAAGTACTATCCGGAAATGGACCGTCAGGCTCCGCTTAGCTTGCGTAGATTCGCCCGGCACATGGTGGACATGATTCTCCGTTCGTTCGGATTTGTAATCCGAACGAACAGGTTCAGTCGGTTAGGAATGAAGAATCAATATCGCCTGAATGAAACTTCAAGATTATTTTTTCTAACGCCTCCAGAAACTTCATTCAGTTCCTTGTCAGAGATTTCTTCTCTTTCCACTTCGACTTCAGGATTCTTAACTTTCTCGTCGAGCTCATCGCTCACTACGTTTTTGTTGTTTTCTTCTGCCATAATATCAATTATTAATGTGAATTTGTGCAAATGTAAAGTATTGTGGCTTTCGCAAAAACTACAGGAAACTTGCTTGCTAGTTTTGAGTAGTTGCAGCGCAACTTTGAAAATTTCTAAAAACAATAGGGTTAGGAGGTATTACTCTTTTAAGGTAACCTCTCCCTGATTGTTCTCAAAGCTATAAACGCCGCCTTGTTCACTCAACTCAAACACCGCCATTCTCTCAGTAGCATTATCCACGATGATGACGGAGCTGGCTTCCGCAAAACGCGTGATGCTAAACGTCAGTGGCTCGCTCTGAACAGGAGCGTTATAAAGCACACTGTCGTTCACCAGCACCTGCACATCCTTGCCTGCAAATCCCTTTACCAGCGAGATGGCATAGGATTCCTGATACCTGTGCTCCTGCTTTTTACTCTGCTCACGAAAACTCAGGTAAAAGAACAATGCCACAATGATAAACACGGCAAATGCCAACAGTCCATTGCCAAGCATGAACTGCTTATTCGTCTTCAAATGGTCAGTATTGTGATTAATCATATCCCCCCATATTTATTGATTCCGACTGCAATATTATATAAAAAAGGTGAAAGTAGCAAGAGTTTAGACTTAATCCTTTATCAAATCTTTAATAATAACTAAGATGAAATATACCAAGACGCTTGCATTTCAATGGGAGAAACACTATATTTGCACTAAGTTTTATCAAGATAGTACGAGGTCATAAACAAAAGTGGGCTACTTATGGAAAAGAAAGGAGATTCAGCTGGCAAGATGCCTTTAGATATTGCACGTGAGCAAGCCAAGCAAGGTGATGCCGAAGCCATGTATCAGCTTGGCAGGTATTACCTTGAAGGAAAAGGTGTTGAACAAAATAAAGAAATTGCATCTGATTGGTGGCTGAGAGCTGCCATGAAGGGGTATATCCCAGCATGTCATGAATTGGGGTTGTATTATTTCTTTTTAAAGAATGATGCTGAAAATGCTATTAAGTGGTTAAACAAATCTGCTTCTGCCAATTATGCTCCTTCATACCTTATTTTAAGCAACATCTACATCAGCGGATGGGATGGGGAGCCTGATATTAAGAAAGCACTCGAGTTCAGCTTAAAAGCTGTAGAGTTAGGTGAATGGAGGGGAGCGATTGATGCTGCAAAGATATATCTAACCGGAGAAGAAGGCGTGGTGGATGTTGACTATGACAAAGCCATAGAACTCCTTCAGATACCTGTGGATAATGGGGATATATACTCGTGCTTTGCACTTGGATATGCCCTGAATGCTAAGTGTGAGATGGTGAACAGCTATTCATGGGAGATGGTTGAAAAGGCATTCGGGTATATGATGAAAGCAGCCATGGATGGGTATCCTGAAGCCATGTTTCGTGTGGCATATTCCTATATGGAAGGACGAGGTGTTATTTGGGATATGGACAAGGCCCGTGAGTGGTTCGACAAGTCTCTTGCCAAGGAATACCGGGTAGATGACATTAATGACATTATCAGCAAGTATTACTCGGGAGATGGCAGTAACATGTTGTATCCAAGTCTTGTCTATTGGCATCAGATCATAGAAAACAATCCTGACAAAATCACGGAGAAAGAGCCATATACCGATAAGGAAGGTTATATGAACCAGTCAGCCGTAGCCCGAGGCGCCGCACAATGCGGTGACGTTAATGCTGCTGCCTATTTAGGCTATGCTTTGATGGATTCTGACCCAGATAAGGCATGGAATTATTTTGATGTTGTCATTAGGCATGGTTATACTAACTTTGCAGAAAGTGTTGGTAAGGAGTATTATACAGGAAAGAATGTCAAACAGGACCTCGCAAGGGCTGCAAGGTATTTTGCTTATGGGAGCGAATTGGGTGATATCCAATGTACACTGTCATTAGGTATGATGCTGACTTCTGATGGCGTTTCTAAGGAGATGGAAGAAAAGGGCAAGTTGCTACTCCAGTCAGTCTGTGAAGCTGCAGATGAAGATAGCGAGGTATATAGGTATGCCAAGACACAGCTTGACAGGCTCGAGCAAAGGGATAATTCCACTATATCAAAACTCTCGAAAGGCCTTAAATCAATGTTTGGCAAAAACAAATGATGTTTAACAGAAACTTTTAAAAGGGAAATATACTATGGGAAATGTCGTAAACTTGGAACCATCCATTGAGTTAGAGAAAAAACTGGCAGAGCAGATACATAATGCTTTGCAGGGTCAGGTGGTCAGCCTGGTGCTCCAACAACTGAATGACTCTGGAAGTGATGCTTGGTGGCGCAGTAATATGGAAGGCCACAGCCTGAAAGTGGCAAAGGAACTGCTTCCAGATATGTATGAGCTGTGCACTTCAGTGAAAGAGCGTCTGGGGTTTACAGAACCCGTTGATTTCTATATCACAGGCGATTCCACCGTCAATGCCTTCTCTGTAGCTGCAGAAAAAGAGGACCAGCCTCATATTGTGAATATCAACTCCGGACTCATAGCCCTGATGACAAAAGAAGAACTGGAGTTTGTGGTTGGTCATGAGTTGGGGCATCTCATCAACAAAGACACAGCCCTCTCACGTCTCATTTCCTTTGTGTTCCCAGAGGGAAGTGCACCTCCCATCACGCTGCTTTATAAGATAAGGCTACATAGTCAGTTGGCAGAACTGGTGGCTGACAGATTCGGTTATATGGCAACAAACAACCTGAATGCTTGTGTCACAGCTTTCTTCAAGATGGCTTCAGGCTTAGACCTCCAAAAGATGAACGTGAGCATTGACGTGTTGCTGAAAGACAATATGAAACATCTTGAATATTTCCTGAAAGACAAGGGACTGAGTCATGCCACACACCCCGTAAACCCTATCCGTGTTCAGGCACTCAATCTCTTTGCCAATTCAACATCGCAAGAGGAGCTTGACAAGGAAATGGAGCAGCTTATCTCTATCCTGCTGAAGGTTGGTAACAGTGAACAGGATGAGTACTTAGCTCGTTTCATTGCCACTGCAGGATTGCTCATAGCCAACCTGGACGATGACGTTACGAAAGAGGAAACAGATACAATCATTGAGAATCTAGCCTCGTTAAAGATATTCCCAATGCAATTCCTGGAAGAGATGAAGAAGACCGACATCACTGAAGTGTTCAATGATGCGGTGGCTAACCTCATCAGACTGAACCCCACCCTTCGTGAAGGTATGATGAACTATATGATCAGCATCGTTATGTCCGACAAGAATATTTCCAAAGATGAGGTGGATTTGCTGACCCACTATGGCAGTAAGATAGGCTTTTCCCACATGGAGATTGCAAACCTAATGGCTGTTGCCATCCAACAACGCTTTATGCCAAGCCTTGATTCAATATGGTGAAGATGGCGGTATATTGAAGGCATTGTGTAATCGCTCTGTGCGTACCCCTGACCGATGACCCAATCCGCAGCACAACTGTTACCAGATATGCACGCGTTCCTCTGGTTTACGATAGAGTTTGTCGCCTGGCTTCACATCGAAGAGGTCGTACCAGGCATCGGTGTTCATCACCACGCCATTGACACGTTCGCGTTCCAAGCTGTGTACATTTTTGCCCGCACCATGTTCATTTCTGCCCAGGGTGAGCTCCTGTGCATAAAGTGCATTGTATTTGGCCTGCCACAGATGGGCATAGGCTAGATAGAAACGTTGTTGCTGAAGCCTTAGTTGATTACCCTCGAAGCCTTGTCGCTTCAAGCTGTTGGTATAAGCCTCGAATGCTATTTCCACTCCACCCAGGTCGGCGATACTCTCACCCAGGGTGAAATTGCCGTCGTTGAAGACACCGGGCAGCTGGTCGGGCATCACCTCTAATGAGTTATGGCAGTCGGCAAGTTGCTGTGATAGTTGTTTGAATCTATCCAGGTCTGCCTGATCGACGAAGATGGGAATCTCTTCGCCGTTTTTGTCGTACATAGCCCCCCTGCCGTCGAAACCGTGAGTCATCTCATGACCGAAAAAATATGCGGCGGCATAGATGATGGCTTCGTTGGCATCGTTGGGCATAAAGGGCGGCATCATCATCGTCGGCATGATCATCATTGCGTTGAATCCTGGCATATATGCTGAGTTGACTTCATATAGATTCATGCTATTGTTAAGGATCAGATAACTAAAGGCATTACCCTTACGGGGCTTTCCTATCAACGAGGTTTCAAAGTGATGTCTGCTCTTTGACAACAGCAGTTGGTCTTCGGCCAGGCTCTGGCTTGCAGAAAGGTTGGGCATGGCCTCTTCTATCCAATAATCGGGTTTGCCGATATAGAACTCCATCGCATCGAGTTTCTCTAAAGCACTTGCTTTCGAGGCCGCGCCAATCCAAGTGCAGCGGTTGAGTCGGTTGGCGAAGGTCTGTTTCAGTTCCAGGCATATCTCCTTGGTGCGCTCTATCATGGCGGGGGTCAGGTAGCGCTCGGCAAAGACGCGGTTCTTCTCGTAGTTGCAGTAATCGTCGTAAATGGCTTCGGCAGTCTTATTGGCTGTGCTTTCGATTTCCTTGACCGTCGATTTTAGGAAGATGTCGCAAGCAGCCTGCTTGTAGGATTCCAGATCCATCGCCTGCAAAGCCATCAGATCGTCGTCCCACTTCTGTATGTAAGGCTCTATCTCGGCATACGGTGTCACTTCCATTACAAGCGTCTTCCACGTAACCACGTGTTCAGGATTGGCACCCATGCCCTCGCACCAAGCCACCAGCATAGGCCACTGCTGACTCTCGGCTCCACGTGTCATATTGCTTCCGGCCAGAGGCATCAGCAAGCCATTGTACTTAGGACTGTTGAAACGTTCGGTGAAAGCACTGATGTCAGGTAGCGGGATGACCACTTCGTTAGGAAACATGACGGCCGTGAAGTCCTTGCGGTAATCCGAGATGAGCAGACTGAAGTTGAATGTCAGTCCCTCGGCAACGAGCTGGCTGGTGGTGCGCCAGGCCTCTTCCAGGGTGGCAGCCTCTTTCAGGGGCTGCAGCCTTGGTGTCACAAAAGCCTCGAGTTCCTCTTTTGTAGGCTTCGGCAGTGCCTTGTGGGCCTTGAGCACTTCCAATGAGGGCAGGGTAAGGTCGGCAACCTTATTCTTTATTTCCGTCATGACGACGGTTCTCACGAACGATTCAATCATCGGTGTGTCCTCACG
>JAEEGL011385800.1_pt1 | contig 10259 bp, 10 predicted proteins | sample 9134231 | NCBI WGS metagenome assembly JAEEGL01 (sample SAMN16246548, study PRJNA631951) | gut metagenome | biome: gut microbiome; feature: rumen; material: fiber-attached | host: Bos | place: Iran: Karaj | collected 2018-10 | reverse complement strand
TCGCTCATCTATCTTGTGCAATTCCTCCGCATATTCCTCATCCGTGTATTCCAAATGCTTGAACGTACGCGCGGGATCTACGTAATTGCCTGGATTGATACGTACCTTTTCTATATATTGAGCGGCCACGTCTGCCACATGAGGATTGAAATGCACGTCGGCCACGAGCGGCGTATCATAACCCTTCTCCAAGAGTCCTGCCTTGATATTCTTCATGTTCTCGGCTTCGCGAGTGCCTTGCGTGGTCAACCTCACCAATTCCCCACCAGCCAAGATGATACGTTCTGCTTGCGCCACACACGCCTCCGTATCGTTGGTATTGGTGGTTGTCATCGACTGAACGCGAATCGGATTGTCGCCGCCAATCTCAATATTCCCCACACGAGCCACCGATGACCTCCGTCGTTGGTAACATGAGTTAATTGGTCTTGTATTCATACTTCACCTCCGATAAATCCTGATTAGCCTTTTCTATCTTTGCGCCAAGACCAGCCTTGTATTCTTCCATCTTCGTGGCCACTTCCGCATTCGACAAAGCAATCATCTCTGCCGCCAAGATGGCCGCATTCATGGCACCGTTTACGCCTACCGTAGCAACGGGAATGCCTGGGGGCATCTGAACGATTGACAACAAGGCATCCAATCCATCCAACATTCCCTTGATAGGTACACCTATCACGGGAACGGTTGTATTGGCCGCCACCACGCCAGGCAATGCCGCCGACATACCAGCGCCAGCTATAATCACTTGAATGCCCCTTCCCTTTGCTTCCTTGGCAAACCGCTCCACCGCCTCTGGTGTGCGATGAGCCGACAAGGCATTCACTTCAAACGGAATTTGCATATCGTTGAGAAACTTACATGCTTTCTCCATCACGGGTAAGTCGCTCGTACTACCCATGATAATACTTACTATAGGTGTCATATCTTTATTGTTTATCATGTTCAAAACTTCAAAATCATGTAGAATGCGCAGAAGAATCCCGTTAGGAATCCCATCACCACTTGGAAAAGCGAGTGCTGGCGAAGTATCATCCGCGCCGTTCCTACCATTCCTGCCAATATCAGCACAAGGCAAAGCCACCATACGGGATTGAAGGCAAACTTAAACGAGAAAGCTACCAAGCCACCCGCCACACCTCCGATGGCTGCCGTATGCGTGGAAATCTTCCACCACACGTTTATCAAGGCGCACAACACCTGTACCACCATCGCCACCACCACGATTCCCCCTATCACATGGGGAACATGAACGGAGTTCAGGAAATAATAGCAACCGAAATAACAGAGAATGGAAATCACGTAAGGCACCACCCTTCGCTCCTTGATGCCCAATTCAATATGGCTCCATCCTTGGTATTTGCGATATAGATGAATCAGGTAAGTAGGCATGAATATCGTGAAGACATAGACCACCAGCAAGATAGACAACTTGTATTGCCACGGCAACATGCTCAAGTAGCTGAACACAAACAAGGCTACCAGTCCTACCATCGGCAAGTAGAACGGCGTAAAAATCATGCTGATAATCCTTGATGCCAATAAATATCCGTCTTTCATCACGTTTCCTTTCTCAAGCGAGCAACGGGAATGCCCAACTGCTCACGGTATTTCGCCACCGTCCTGCGAGCTATCGGGTACCCCAATTTCTTCATTTCCGCAGCCAAGGCGTCATCGCTCAATGGCTTTTCCTTATTTTCCTTGCTTATCAAGTCCTTCAAAGACAACTTTATCTTGCGTGTTGACGTCTCCTCACCATTATCCGTGACATAGCCATCGCTGAAGAAATGGCGCAACGGAAACGCTCCCCAGTTGGTTTGCACATACTTCTCGTTGCTCACCCTCGATATGGTAGAGGTGTCAAGTCCCGTCTTCTCCGCAATATCCTTCAATATCATCGGCTTCAGGTCGGCCTCGTCGCCATCAAGGAAATACTTCCTCTGCCATTCTACGATGGCCTTCATCGTTGCATACAACGTATGCCTGCGTTGTCGGATGGCATCTATGAATCCCTGTGCCTTGTTCACCTTATCCTCATAGAACGCCAAACTCTCCTTCTCGCTACGCGACAAGTCGCCTTTGCGTTTCTTGTATTCCTCTATGGATTCCGTATAGTCGGGCGACACCTTCAACGTGGGAACGTTCCCGTCGTTCAAGGTAATCGAGATGCTACCATCCTCGTTCGTATTGACGATGAAATCGGGAGTAATCTGTTGTAGGTTTCTCCCCACGCTCTCTCCCATGGCAGCCCCAGGCTTAGGATTGAGCCTCCGTATCTCCCGTTGCAAGTCGTCCGCGAAACTCTCCGAGAGTCCCATGCTCACGCGTATCTTGTCCCAATGCTTCTTGATAAACTCATCGAAATGCTTGCTTATCACCTCCTTCATCTTCTCCTTGAGCAAGCCATTGGGTTTCCTGTTCACCTGTATCATCAAGCACTCCTGCAACGTGCGGGCGCCGATGCCTGGCGGGTCAAACGATTGCAAGATACGCAACACCTCTTCCAACTCCTCCACCGAGATTTCCACGTTGTGATAAATCGCCAACTCGTCGCTGATGTCTTCAAGGTTCTTGCGCAGATAGCCGTTGTTATCCAACGACCCTATCAGATATTCCAGCGCATATTGTTGTTGTTCCGTCAAGTCTTCCTCGCCCATCTGTTCCTTCAAGCTATCGTAGAAAGACACGATGTTTCCATAGACGGGTTCCACGTAGTCGTCATCGGCAACCCTCTCCCTCGTGGAGACACCCGACATTTCCTCGTCTATACCAATATCCTCAAGTGCTTTCTCAAAATCATCCTCACGTTCTTCCTGTTCCGTGCGCTCATCATCGCCACCGCCATCGTAAGCATCCGTTTCCAGTTCCGCACCGCCCTCACCGTCTTCCACGGGCGAAGTCGTTTCAAGTGCGGGATTGTCGTATAGCTCCGTCTTGATCTTCTCTTCCAACTCAGCTATCGACATTCCAATCAACTTCACCTGAAGCATCTGCTGACTCGATAGTCGTTGTTTCTGCTTCAGCTCCTGTCTCTCCGTCTGCTCTAATCTCTGTGGCATAGTAAAAAATTAAAAATTAAAAATTAAAAATGAAAAATTTTCAATCTTCAATCAAACGATTCTTCATTCTTCATTCTTCAATCCTCAATCAAACGATTCTTCATTCTTCATTCTTCATTCTTCATTTAAACGATTCTTCATTTTTAAGAATTCAATGTGGTGGTAAGTTCCTAATGTCGGTTGGAGTACCCCTCTGGGGTAGAAATCGCCCAAATCTTTACAAATCAAACAAATATTTTGATAGATTTGGTTAGATTTGTAAGATTTCTCGCCGTAGGCGACTGCCTCGGGATGTTATCACCACATTGATTTAAAGAATTCCTCATTCAAACGATTCTTCATTCTTCATTCTTCATTCTTCATTTTAAAGATTCTTCATTCTTCATTTAAAATACTCTTTCATCTGCGCCGCCAAGGCCGCCAACTTCTGCGGATTGTCATTGCCGAATCGGTTCCAAATCTGCTTACATGGCCCCATCAGCGCATGTTGCTCTCCCCCACTACGCTTGAGGTATGGGTCGCAACACTGGAATACGTTCATCACCTCCACCACCATCTTCGGCTTGATTTTCATGAGCCTTGCCAACTGCATGATCTCTGGAGTATCCTCCACCATCGTCAATGGCGTGAGACGGAAATACAAATCGAGAATCACCACCAACATCAGGGGAGTAAAACGACCGTCTTCCTCAAGGGGCTTGAAATCCTTCTCAAACGACTCGTTTATCTCCACCCCGTCGTAAAACATGTTGGCGCTACCGTACCCCATCCTCTGGCGAAGCAAGCGCACTCCCCTTCTCAACTTCTGCTTGTTCTCCCCGTAAGTCTTCCAAAGCCTTTCCATGCGAGGGGTGTCAATGCTACGCAACTTAAACATCTGCTCATACAGGAACTGCGGGGGGATGTGCAATTCCAATGCCAAGCTTACCAAAGCCTTGGAGTATAGGGGTTTCACCCCCATAGGCCTCTTCAAGTACAATTGCATGAGCAACAACCAATAGTCGTCTGACCACAACGAATGCTTCACCATGTTTCTCAATTGTTATATTCTGATGCAAATATAACATTTTTTTCTTATACAAGCAAGAAATGATTGTTTTTCGTGCGTAATAGCCCTATAATAGAAACATAGTGACAAGGCTAAGGATGAGAGGATTTTGGGATTCTATCATCGTATCAGTAAAGATAATCCTTGAATCCCTTAATCCTTAGGGATAAATGGATCTGCCGCAAGTTTCCCTGATTCTTTGATTTCTCTTTTTGGATAATCGAAAATCCCTCTTTGCTCCAAGCCATTATTAGTATTAAATTGATTATGGAGAGCCTCATCAACATCTTGCCCTAATTGATAGGGAAGAATCCTAAAGTCTTCTTTTATTTCATTAAACAATTGAGGCAATCCCAACATACCTTTCTCGTATGCAAACAAGAGAATCCTATCATCTTTGAAGGAATTGAAAATCTTTCCGTTTAACAATCGAAAATGTTTGTCTATGACTTCCGTTCTATCATAATTCGATTGTAGTAAATAGAAATGATAATTCCGTTTCAATTCTTCTATAATGTTATTCCTAAACTTCTCCCATATCCTTCTCTTATAGCTTTCATCCACTCTACCCGAAGCGTATGCTGAAAGCACAAACAAGAAGTTGATGCTGTATTTCAACACAAAAAGCGTATCACGGTCAAAAAGTCTATTCTTATGATGACTGCGTTTTTCCACACACGGCTCTCCTCTTGTGTCTTTTTCTTGTTCCAATTCCGCATCTATATAATTCAGATGCATGGGATTCACCATTCCACGGATAAAGAAGTTTGGCGTAATATTGTATCCTTCCGTCAAGTCATCATAATAATTCTTTCGTCCAATCTTTTCATGAGGAGAAGTCACGTCCATATTCATCTGAATGACATTCTTAGCGTAGGTGAATTGCTTATAGATAGAGTTCTCGCCAGGGTCGCGTCCTTCCTTATAATACTTACTATCACCGATATAATATATATCATCCTCACGAACCAACGAACCATAATGATAGATATGGTCAACTATCTTTCCGTCTGGTTGGTCTTTCAACTTTTCGTGCTTCTCTTTCGTGTCATCACTAATTAGGGAGTCTATCATATCTTCAAACACCATATTGAAGTTTCTCACCATCAGCGACTCCTCACGAAAACTCTTGCTTTGCATCGTCTGCGCTTTCTCGAAAAACACATTGAGCAACTGCCATAACTTCACCAATTCATCCTTGAAATACTTCCTACGGATATTCCTCAGCAATCGTGTCCCTTTCCCTGAAACAACCAACTTTTCTACCTCCTTGGGATAAGTCGAATAGTTCACGTTCCTCAATATGCGGAAATGATACTTTTCGTGTAGATAGTCAAGTACGGAGAAAAACAAAACAATCAGTTCCTCGTCATAGTTGATAACCTTCGTTTTGTTTCTGAATTGCATATATACAGGCGTATCTTCCTGTAATATGGGTTGCACTTTGCTGATAGTTTTCTGCCAATTAATCTTATTATGTCCTTGCGAGTTAATGCGGGCGATATAGGTAAATAAGTTTCGATGTTCGTTGTTAAAACGAATCAATTCCAAGATAATGTTTATCCATGTTTCGCTATTGTCGCCATTCACCGACTCCACATTCTGCACCTCTACCGATTCGGTGATATTTTCAGGGTTATGTCTTTCCTGATAACGGGCAATGGCGCGATAAATCCATGTAGATAGGTTAAACACTTCGTCGTAATACTCCGACTTCAACAAAGGATTGTCCTCATTCTTCGTGTCAATGATTTCTTCGGGATAGAATATTCCAAAGGCTTTTTCCTCCTTGTTTTTATTGACATTGATAAACACTTTTGGCAGAATGAATACAGAATCTTCCGCCTTTTTGGAATAGTAATAACCTACGTATGGAATAGTCACTTTTCCGTCTTTGAGATACATCACATAGTGGTCGTGAAGAAACTCTTTCACGACATCCCACTCGTAAACGTATTCCTCAAAGAATATTTTCATTTCTCTTCTTCAATATAGCGGATAAAGCCTTTCAGTATCTCTGTCCTCTTCGACAAGTCATATAGTTCATTAAACGAAAACTCCTTCTGTTTGTCCTCTTCTACATAGTATTTGAAGATAGCATCTTTCGTGTTGTAATTATCCTTGCCAACCTCACTCCAAAGATAGAACATCACCTTGTCGCAAAACTCCTTTTCGTCTATACTACTCTTGATAAAGAAGTTGCCCATCTGCTTATCTTCAGAAGAAGTTACATTCTTTATCTTCTCATTGACTGCTTTCAAGAACTTATGCCAATTGTGAGATTCGTCACCTATGGTTATCTCGAACTTGCTTGATTCAGCATTCTCATAGTCAATAGGTACGTACTCCCAACTCCAACGGCGTTTGAAAGCACTATCCATTGGGAACAAACTCTGGTCGCTCGTATTCATTGAGGCGATAATGCTCAGATTAGGAGGCAAACAAAGTTTTCCGTCTTTGATACCCTCACTATCATCTGATAATTGTTCTTCAAGATAATCTTTCAAGTCATGGTCTGCCTTGATGCGATATTCAGAATATCCATTCTTATCCCTATCTAACAATTGGAACAAATCGCCAAATATCTGCGCACAATTACCACGATTAATTTCCTCGATAATCAAATAGTACGGTTGTTCCAAATCGTTCCAAGCAGCAACATAAGCATCCGTAAATGCTTGCGGAACAAACTCATAAACTATCTTCTTTTCATCGTCTTCATCCTTAACAGGTTTGTAACAACCTACAAATGAAGCATAATCAGTATCTGGATGGAATGTTGTTCTGAAAACTTTCGTCTCGTCTTGCTCGTATTTCTGCTTAATAGTCCAAGATTTTCCTGAGCCAGGAGTGCCGAAGTAGATTTGTTGGAGAGATGTGTCTGGTTTAAAAGGAATTACAAATGAATATTTTCTTTCTCCTTTTGGTATTTTATTTAAAAAGGCATTTTTCCTCTCTTCATTGTTTCTATAAGATTGAGGTTCTTGACCTAATTCAAATGCCGTAAAATGTAATTCATCTTGATTAATTATATAAATTTCATAAACAAACCAAGCAGCATCTTCTGGCAATCCCATTGTCAAAACCATCTTGCGATAACAATCTTCATTTATGTACTTGCCACGATAGGTCATACGAGGGTTGTATTTTATGGTACGTCTCCCTACGTGATGGTCGCCATTGAGTTTCTTTACAATGAGAAGAAGAAAACGAGCATCTTTTACCCTCTTACCATTTACGTAAACTTTATCAAAAAGGCTGGCAATAACAAAATCATAATCTGCCCGCTGATTACCTCCTTTTCCTAAAGGACAAGTAACATATTGTAAATCTGAAACTGATTTGTATACCATTCCTGTGAAAAAATCAGACATATCTTCAAATACAAACTTGTAACCTTCACCTTGTCCAAGTTCTGTACCCCATGCAGGATTACCCCCAGGAGTTTCTATGTTAGCATTAAAAGCCAATGAACCTAAATTCAGAATCATAATATCTGACTAAATATATGGTTTAATAATATTCCAACTAAATTAATATCCCAACCATTCCCAGCTCTTGTAGATAGTTGAGAATAAGACTGACCTGCATAGTTCAACTCACCATCTTCAAATCCCATAAACCTAAATTGTTCGTCTACGGACATTTTCCTAACTATCTCCAAACCATCTTCTTTAGGAATTTCAATAACACGTAAACTATTGTGCTCAGGTTGTGTAATGGTAATACTTAATGCATTAGTTTTTATTTTTTTGTTATAGACATCAAAACAGAGTGGTTCTTCAACTACAAAAGAATCTATATGATGTTTCTCTTTAAGATGTGCAATTTGTGCTTGAGAAAGATATAAGTATGACGGAGCATTAGTATCCAAAAAATCTCCAAACCTTTTGGTCAACTTTATTTTTGGCGGAACAATATTGAAACCTTCGGGAACTCCACCAAGCATTGCAAACATCCATATTCTCTCACGGTTTTGTGGTATTCCATAATCGCAAGAATTTAGTACCGCATATTGGAGTTCACCATACCCTAATTCATGAAGGATTTCTTTTATTCTATTCCTTGTTGGTTCAAATTTTTTGGCAGTAAAACCTTTAACGTTTTCAAGTAAGAGATATCGAGGACGTTTCTCTTTTAGAATCCTCATAATCTCATAGAAAAGTGTTCCCCTACCATATCTATCATCCTCACCCATTTGCATTCCAGCAGAAGAGAATGGTTGACAAGGGAAACCTCCTGTAAACATATCGAAATCAGGTAATTCCTTAGGATCTATCTTTGTTATATCTCCCCAATTCTTAATATTAGGGAAATTCGCTTCAAGTAGTTTACTTGCAAATGGATTAAACTCAGACATTCCTATAACCTTATATTTTAGCCCAGATCGCTTCAATCCAAACGATGCTCCACCATATCCAGCAAATGCTTCAAAAACTCTTATAACCTCATGTGGTGGTAATTTGTGAATAATCTTCTTTGACATTAAAAAGCCCTCTCTTCGTTTTCGAAAAGGGGGCGCGGAAGAAAGATGTGTTTAAGCAAGGCCTACCACAGCCCACATCAGACAACAATCTAACTGTCCACGCCCGTATGAGCGCAAACATCCAGTTGTTTGTCCGACTGATGTGTCTGTGAAGTGGTAGTTCTGCTTAATCAGTCAATCAAGGATGTCAAAGACGCTATTTTTCCTTATCTATTCATTTTTTAATTTTATTCTATTTGCAATCGCTTATTCAACAACTCAAATCCTATTTCATATACTAAATCTTCATCGTCACAAACCTCAAATGCTTCATCCATCAGTCGATTATAGAGTTCAGCCTGTTCTTCGTCCATCATATTTTCGCCAGTATTGTAGTGAACGTAACTTTTGAAATCATCATCAGGATGGAAGTTAATGTTAAGGTCATAGACAATGTGATGAAAGAAATCCCTCACATCATCTACCGTAGTAATATGAAAGTCTTGTGTGTATTTAGCCATCACATTTAAAATGTTCGCCAGCATCCCATCGCGAACAAATTATATATATGATTAACTACAAAAGAAAAACGTGGATGCTTGACATCTGCCTGTTCACTTTCCGAGGTTTAGCACGACCTGTTGTAAGAAACAAGCAGAGCAATACACCCACGTTGAAGATATATTATACATTCGTAAGTGTGCAGAGGGTACATGTACCCTCAATGCACACGACGGAAATGTACAAATATCACCTCCGTGGCTATTACTCTTGCATTTGTTTTTGCTTACAACTCTGAAAGTGCTAATTTCGGAAAAGTCAAAAACAAAGCGTCAGTAACGCCTTCTAATATGTAGTGCTCTACCCATCGGCTTTTATCCCACACTCTGTGAGAGCCATTAGATGGGCAGATGCAAGTGCAAAGATATTAAAAAACGGGCACAAAACAAAAAATCCATTCATTTATTTTTTTATTGTCGTCAGCTAATACTTTTTAGAAAGAATATCATTCTGGCTGAATCCTTCATTTGGACTTCAGATTTTTTGATAATGGCAACTAAATAACTACGAGACAAAACCTCTGAAATTATCAATTTTCTCTTTTTTAGCCAAGACCTCCCGTCGTTTTTACTAAAGCACTAATTATCAAGTACTTAAGAAATGGTTGAGCTTGCAAGACCTCCCGTAAGACCTCCCATAGACCTCCCGTAAGACCTCCCGTAAGACCTCCCATAGACCTCCCGTAAGACCTCCCGTTTTGTAGTATTGGTTTTCGATTGATACTTCTCGCATTCGCTCATTTCAAGTTCATCAATCGACTACTTTATCAATCCCTTTTTTCGCCAACTTACCTAAACATCGACGGGAGGTCTTACGGGAGGTCTATGGGAGGTCTTACGGGAGGTCTTAGGTGAGGTCTTGAAAATGTTAAATCGCTGATAAAGAACGAATTAACCTAAAAAACGGGAGGTCTTGCGGAAAATGAAAAAATCACATACAAAATAACAATTTACAATTAACAATTCTCAATTATGCTCTCGCAACCACTTAAGGCTCCCTTCCCTTGGGGAAGGGGTGGGGATGGGCCTCAACATAAACGATAACTTTGTATGCTGTAAACGATAGCTTTGTATGCTGTAAACGATAGCTTTGTATGCTGTAAACGATAGCTTTGTATGCTGTAAAC
>JAEEGL011148494.1_pt1 | contig 10259 bp, 7 predicted proteins | sample 9134231 | NCBI WGS metagenome assembly JAEEGL01 (sample SAMN16246548, study PRJNA631951) | gut metagenome | biome: gut microbiome; feature: rumen; material: fiber-attached | host: Bos | place: Iran: Karaj | collected 2018-10 | reverse complement strand
TTCATCTTTAGGTATTCCAAGTTCTAGGTATTTGTTAATTATTTCACATAATTCTAATTTATCTTCATAACCGCATGTAAAAGCATCAACATATTCTAACTTAGAAAATGGAATATATATTTTCTTTCTTTCATATTCTAATACTAAATAAACTTCACCCATATTTACTCCTTTACCGCCTTAAAGATTTTTTTCCACAAATCGTTTCCTGAATAGTTTAATATACCTACTTTATATATACGAAGGCCATATTTAATTAATAAATATATTACGCCTATTAATAATATAATACTTCCGATTAAATCAAAGATAGTTATCTCACCCATTACATATAATGTTGGAGCTAACATGGAAGATATCAATGGTATGTAACTCATTATTCTTATAAATAGGCTTCCTTTAAATAAGCCTGACATTATTGCTAAATAATAGCCTACTAATGATATAACTACAATTGGAGTTTGTAACTGTTGAAAGTCTTCTAAATTAGTAGTCATACTAGCAAGCACACCTGCTAATAAGGAATAAGCAATAAATGTTAAAATCATCATAACTAGTAATACAGGAATCATTATACCTAGAGTATTAATTATTTCCTTTAATGGTAGAGAATTAGCAGCTGATATGATATCACTATCTATTCCGGCAAGTAAGTCTCCACCGCTAGCAAAGAATCTAATTATAATCGCAATAATAGCAAAGATAATTAATAATAATCCTTGAATAAAGACGAAGCTATTAGCAGCAATTACTTTAGACATAAAGTGAGTTTTAGGACTAACATTAGATATAATTATTTCCATACTTCTGGTTGATTTTTCTTCATTTACTTCGGCACCAATCATTTGAATTAGAAACATAATTAACATAAATATTGGTAATGTTAGCACCTGCATAATAGTAGATACCGTCATATTATCAACTGGATCATTTTCGCTTAAGGTTATCTTTTCTAATTCGACAGTTCCTTGAATATTATTAAATTGTTCCCTCGTTATATTATATTCAGACAGTACAATACCACTTCTTACTGTTGACAGTGATGTATTAATAAGTGTATTAGTAATTGTACCAAGGCCTTCTTTACTAACTACTTTTGCTTTTAAATAATTGCTATTATCTGGTTCAATTACGAGTAATACTTTATGCTTATTATCTTCTACTTCCTTAACGCCTTCATCATAGTTTTTATTATAAATAGTAACACTTGTTTCTTCAAAATCAGGGATATACTTACTGGCTGTTATAAAGTTATTTTCAAATTCATTATAAACATTTGCTTTATCAATTACCATTATCTCTTGACCTTCACTAAAGTCTCCACCAAATATTTTAATAATACCGTCAATATTAGCAATACCTACGATTAGTAATAAAAAGATTATATTGGCAATAACAAACCATTTAGTCTTAAGCTTTTTATTTAAGCTCATTTTTGTTAAATACCATAATTTCTTATTCATATTTTTCACCTACAGTATTAATAAATATTTCATTTAAACTAGGATCTTCAACACTAAACTTATAGATATTATCATATTTGGCAATTGCTTTAAAAATAGAATTTATATAACTTTCATCACTTATGGATATAATATATTCTTTTCCTACTTTATCTATTTTTTCTATACCATCGCATTCTTTTATTTTATCAGGATCAATATCTCCAATAACTACTAAATTTTTCTTTTTATAATTACGTTTAATAGTACTTAGTTTTCCTTGTAAGACACTTTTTCCTTTTACTAGAACAACTAATTTTTCACAAAATAATTCAACGTGTTCCATACGATGAGATGAAAATATAATACTGGTTCCTTTTTTCTTTAATTCTATAATAATCTTTTTAAATAACTCAACATTAAGTGGATCCAGCCCTGAGAATGGTTCATCTAAGATAAGTAATTTAGGTTCATTAATAATAGCTGATATAAATTGGACTTTTTGTTGATTTCCTTTAGATAATTCTTTTATTTTTTTATTTTTATATTCGCTAATTCCAAATCTATCTAACCAGTAATCTAGTTTTTCTTCAATTTTATTTTCTGGTATTGATTTTAAAACCCCATAATATTTAATCTGTTCTAAAACAGTCATCTTGGTTAGGAGACTTCTTTCTTCTGTTAGAAAACCAATCTTGTCACTTATTGTATAATCGATATGTTTACCATCGATAGTGATATTTCCGGTATAATCATCAAGTAAACCTAAAATCATTCGAAATGTTGTTGTCTTACCAGCTCCATTTAATCCAAGAAGGCCAAATATTTCACCGTCATTTACTTCAAAGCTAAGGTTATCGACCGCTACCAAATTGCCATATTTTTTGGTTACATTTTCTACTTTTAACATATATCCTCCTTATTTTGCTTGCTTCGATAAAGCTTCTTTAGCGGCTTCCTGTTCGGCTTGCTTTTTACTGCTTCCAGTTCCTTTACCTAGAACAATTCCATCAACAAGTACTTGACACACAAATGTCTTATCATGAGAAGGACCACTTTCAGATATTATTTCATATGTAACACTTTTTTTATCAGTTTGAACCAATTCTTGTAAAGTCGATTTGTAATCATGTAAAAAATCTACCTTTTTATCAATATATTTAGTTACAATAGAAAGTACCATTTTTTTAGTAAAATCTAATCCCTTATCTAAATAACATGCGGCAATAAAAGCTTCAAAAACATCAGCCATAATTGTATCATTAGGGCCAGTTTCAAGTTCACTGCCACCAAGTTTAATATCATCTTCAAACTTTAAATCTTTTGCATATGTTGCTAAGGCTTCTTCACATACATATCTGGCACGCATTCTAGTCATTATTCCTTCAGGATATTGTCTTTCTTTATATAAATATTCACTAATAATAAATTCAAGTATTGCATCACCAAGAAATTCTAATCTTTCGTAATTTGCAAATGATGGATTTTCATTACTATAAGAAGTGTGAGTAAAAGCTTCATAATATAAATTAATGTTTGTTGGATTTATATCTAACGTTTTAAATATTTTCATTGTTATCACCTTCAATACAATTTTACTAAATTTATTACTAAAAGTCTACCTAATAAATTTACAAATTATAAATATTTTGATAAAATATATTTATATAATGAAAAGAGGTCAATATGAAGAAATTATTTATATTAATATTAAGTTTGTTTTTATTAACTGGTTGTTCAATTCTAAAAAGTGATATGATGGAAGATATCGATGTTTATACGACAACATATCCAACTAATTATTTAGTAAACTATCTATACGGAACACATTCTACTATTCATAGTATTTACCCTAGTGGAGTTAATTTCAAAGAATATGAATTATCTGAGAAGAAAATTAATGAATTTGCTAAGAGTGATTTATTTGTATTTAATAGCCAGGATATTGAAAGAGATTATGCTGTTAAAATGATCAATGAAAATAAAAATTTAAAATTAATTGATACTGCTTATGGTATGACTTATGATTATTCGATTGAAGAATTATGGTTAAATCCCTATAACTATTTGATGATGGCTAAAAATGTTAAGCAAAGTTTAAATGAATACATTACTAATCCATATTTAGTTGAAGAAATAAATAATAATTATGAAAATTTAAAATATGATTTATCAAAACTAGATGCGGCATATCAAGAAACATTAAAAAATGCAAAATACACTACTATCGTAACTGACAATGATTTGTTTAAATATTTAGAAAAATATAACATTGAAGTAATATCACTTGAAGAAAACATTGTTGAATTAACTATAAAAGAAGGTGATACACTTTCTGATATTTCAAATCAATATAATATAAAAGTTAGTGATATTCTTACTTATAATAATAAAACAGATGAACTTTTAAACACTGGCGATGTTATTAAAATACCGGTAAAGGTAATTGATTCTGCTGATGTAAGCAGGGTTAAAAAATTAATAAGCGAAAATAAGATTAAATATATTTATTCTGATAACACTGAAACTAATAGTACCGTTAAGCAACTTATAGACGATAATGATTTAGAATTAATAACTGTAAATACTCTTTATAGTATTGATGGTGGAACTACTAGTAACAATGAAACATATTTGACAATTATGAATGATAACTTAGAATTATTAAAAAAAGAATTAAATAAATAAGGAGAATAAAATGCGCTATATAACTCTTTTTCTAGGTATTTTATCAATTGCTATTGTATCAATTATTCATTTCTATCCTGATAAAGTATCTGATTATATAAATGAACATATTAAACATAAAGAATATATTATAGCTACTGCTAATGATTATTATTTAGATAATAATTATAATTATGTAAAGAATTATACTGATGATGTATCTAATAAAGAAGAATTACTAAATTATATTTATTATGTTATTAATACTGGAGCCGAATATGCTGATGGTGAATGTACTAAAGAATATACTAGTTGTATTACTGATTTAAAAAACATTGCTGATGATACAGATACCTTAACTATCATTAATAACTTTGTTCATCCTTATAATAGTTTTAAAACAATATCATTTGCTTATACCAATAAAGGAGACTTTTCACTATCAATTGAGCATGTTTATTCTAAAGAAGAAATTGCTGAAATTAATTATATTGTAAGTAATAAAATAAAAGATTTAATAACCGATAGTATGACTACAAGAGATAAAATTAAAACTATTCATGATTATATTATTAATAATACTGACTACGATGAATTAAAAACGAAAAATATTAATGACGAAACATATAAATCAAATACAGCTTATGGCGTCTTAATTCAAGGATATGGAATATGTAGTGGATACGCTGACACGATGGCTATCTTCTTAAATGAATTAGATATTGAAAATTATAAAATAAGTAATGAAACTCATATTTGGAATCTTGTATATATAAATGGTGTATGGAAACACTTAGATGCTACTTGGGATGATCCAATAAGTGAATTTAATGCTAATAGAGATACCTACTTTCTAATTAGTTATGATGAACTCACTAAGTTAAATGATGATACTCATTCATTTGATAAATCTGTTTATAAAGAAGCATATTAGTATATTGTTAAAAAAGAACTAGGCTTATATTATAAGTCTAGTTCTTTAGTTATTTACTCCATGTCTTACCATATAGGTATCCATTTCTATTCGACTAAAAGTATAACCTTGACTTGATGCTGTTTTAATAATATTTCTAAGGGCATCTCTTGTAATACCTTTCGTATCGTGCATTAAAACAACATTGGCTCTACTCATTGATAAATGATTTATAACATTATAGTATACATCACTACTATTTCTAGCACTAGACGCATCCATCGCATCGACATTCCAATCAAAATAACGATATCCTTTATCAAGGACCATTCCTGTAAGGGTTGTCATTATACCATTTTGATATCTCCTGCTAACCGTATTACTAGATCCTCCGGGAAATCGAATTATCTTTGATTCAATACCAGTTATGTTTTTTACTCTATCACCAACTCTATTTAAATCATTAAAATAATTATCAACTGATGAATATACATAACTATAGTCATGAGTAGCTGTATGTAAAGCGACCGTATGTCCTTCGTCATAGATTCTTTTAATTAAATAATCTGGGCCATTACAAGTTACGAAGAAAGTGGCTTTAATTCCTTGTTCTTTTAGAATATCTAATATTACATTTGTTGTTCCTTCATTTGGCCCATCATCGAATGTTAAATAAATGGTTCCATTGTTAATAGATCCACTATTATATAAATTATAATTTCTAACAATAATAGTTCTGATTACTTCAGTCTTATTATCATTGTTATCACTTACTGAATAAGTAAGTTTATAAGTTCCTGCTGTCGTACCAACATATCCAGAAACTGATACTTTATCAGTTATATCACCATCGCAATTATCATTAGCGGTATATCCAGGTTCGACATAATTAGCTCCTACCCCTAAATATATGGTACTATTTCCATTTAGTTTTATTTCTGGAACTGTTTTATCTACTCTATCAATAATAATTTCTTTAATAATCTTATTATTTGATTTATCCCTAACACTTAAAATAATCTTATCATCTAATCGATTTTGAATTACTTTATCAGTAATATCTCCATCATATTCATCTATTGCCTGATACTTATAATCTTTTATTTCATCATTAGGACAAATATTAACCGTGTCTCCATCAGTAATAATTTCTGGTTTAATATTATCAATAACATTAATTATTCTTGTTTTATTTATCTTAAATATTCCATATTTTAAATAATAGTTAATTTTATATTTTCCTATCTTTTTGTTATCTAAATTACTATCTATTTTAATATTTTTGGTAATATCTTTAAATAAAAATTTAGCATTATAACCATTTTCAATATATTCTTGATTATAAGTGATAGTTACTTGATTATCGCCTTTTAATTTAATATTAGGAAATAATAAATATGTTGTTAATAATAGTAAGGAAATCAATATGACTAATAATATTATTTTATTATTCTTTTTACTATTTTGGTTGGCAGTATTATAAGAAGAATCTATTTGTTGCTTAGTTGTTTCTTCTTCATCTCCATATTGATGTTTTTCTTTGTCAATAATACTATTATCATCTAAAATATCATCGCTAACAATAATAGTATTATCCAAATCTTCTTTTACTACATCCTCTAAATCAACTAAAACTGTTTTTTCTAAGCTATCGTCTTTGTTTTCTTCTTTAATATCAATAGTTTTATTATCTTCTTTTTTTTTGTTAGATGAAGATTTCTTTTTAGAAGAGCTATTACTATTTTTCTTTTTATTTGAATTATTCTTTTTCTTTATTTCTTTACTATCACTATCTACTGCCATAATACTACCTTCTTATTAATTAATATTTTTTTAATATTTCTAATGATCTAGTTCTAACATATTTTTTATTTTCTACACCCCAACCATCAATATTAGTTCCATAGTTATCAAAGAAGATAGGAACTCCTCCAGCCATTGTCCATTCATCTAAATTAAATACCGCATCATCAACAAGGATATTTCCATGCGCATTTACAACATCGGTTTTCTTTACCTGGTAAGGGACTAAAATAATATCGCATTTTACTCCTAGTCTTCTAAGATCTTTTATTTTAGCTACTCCTTCATTCTCGAGTGAATGAATTCTGGTACAAATAAATACGTCGTCCAAATCATTAATAATATTTATTGCATTATTGATAATAGGGCTTTTTTCTAATACATATATCCAATCTTTTTTAATAACATGTTCAGTGTCATCTACATATTCACCATTCTTTTGTTTTTGCCAATAATCTTCAAAAAGTGGCTCGTATGTATCTTTTATAACCCCATCAAAATCAATATACTTTTTCATTCCAAAACCTCTCCTCTAATTTTTATTTCTTTATTTCCCCTAATTTAACAGATACTCTTTTTGATACCCCTGATTCTTGCATTGTAATACCATATAATGTATCGACATATTCCATAGTTCTTTTTTTATGGGTAATAATAATAAATTGTGTCTTATCACGATATTTATCTAAGTATTCTCCAAAAGCATCAACATTGGCTTCATCAAGGGCCGCTTCAACCTCATCAAAGATACAGAAAGGAACTGGTCTAACATTTAAGATGGCAAACAATAATGATATAGCCGTAAATGTTCTTTCTCCTCCGGAAAGAGACTGAATGTTTTTAAGATTTTTTCCGGGAGGAGTTGCCTCAAGTTCTATTCCAGTTTCTAAGATATCTTCTGGATTAGTCATATATATATCAGCATCTCCGCCTTTAAATAATTCCTTAAAGACTTTCTTAAACTCTACTTTAATTTCATTAAAGGTTGTAACAAATTTATCTTTCATAATATTATCCATATCATGAATTATTTCAAGTAAAGTATCTTCAGCTTTATTTAAATCTTCTCTTTGTTTAGTTAAAAATTCATATCTGGTATTAACTCTTTCATATTCAGCTGGTGCTCCTAAATTAACCATATCACAGTCTTTAATCGTATTCTTTAAGTTAATTACTTCTTTTCTTACTTCTTCAGCATTATCTTCTAAAATATATTTATTTTTAGCTTCACTATAAGTAATACCATAATCTTCATTTAAACTATTAAGTATCGTATCAATTTTTATTTCTAATTTACTATTTTTGAGTTCTATATCATGTAATTCTTTTTCTACTTTTGAAACATTTAGATTACTATTTCGGCTTATCTCTTCAACTTCTTTAATATCTTTATCTATTCTTTCTCTTTCAATATTTAAAGAAGCTATTTCTTTGTTTAATGTATCGATATTTTCTTTAATTTTATAATATTTATTAACTAAATTATTTTCTTCACTCTCTTCATTATTATTACTGATACTTTCAATATCTTTTAATTCTTTAACTAAGCTATTAACTTCAGTTTCTAAACTATCTTTATTGATATTTTTATTCTTAATTTCTTCATTCATCGTGTTAACATCAAGCTTGCCATTATATATTTTTTCTTCATATGTTTTTATTTTTTTCTTTTCTTCTTCAATGGTACTTAACATATCATTATTATCATTTAATAGTTTAGTTAATTTATTTCTATAGTCATTTAATTCATATTTTTGTTTTATTAAATCATTAGTTTTAATCTTTTCTCCACCAGTAATAGAGCCCCCAACATTAACTACTTGTCCATCTAATGTAACTACTTTATATCTGTTGTTAATAATCTGACTAATGTTATTAGCATTTTTAATATTATTGGCAAGTATAACATTACCAAGTTGATTCATGATAATATTTTCATATTTATTATCATATTTAACAACATTAGCTAATATATTAATATATCCTTCGGTTACTTCTAGCTTATTTATTATTTCATTATCAATATATCTACCTTTAATAACATCAAGTGGAAATAATGTTGCTCTGCCTAATCTATTATCACGCAAGTACTCAACCATTCGACTTGCTAATTTACGGTCATCTACGACAAGATAATTACTAGCTCCACCTAAAGAAGTAGATACTGCTAAAGCATATTCATCAGGAACTTCAAGTAAAGAGCCAATTGTATTGTGTACTCCACTAAATAATGGATTATGAAGTAAATTTTTAACACTACTTGGAATACTTCCACCATTATTAATCGTTTCTTCTAAATAACTTATTTTATAATTAAGATTAGTTATTTCACGATTATTATCATCTATCTTTTTATTATATTTATTTATATTATTATTTATATCATTATATTTACTATTATTATTAACAATATCATCTTCACTTACTTTTATTTTTTCATTAAGTAAAGCTATTTCATTATTTAAATTACCAAGTAAATTATTCTTAATTAAGATTTGTTCTTTAATATTATTTATTTTATCTAAATTATCATCACTCTTAATATACTTTTTTCTTTCTCTTAATAATCTAATATCGGCATCAGTTTGTTCTAATTCTTTCGTATATTCAAGTATTTTATTGTTGATATTATTAATATCTGTATTTAGTTTGTTTAATTTATCTCTTCCTTGTAATATTGATACATCATATGTTGTATTATTCATATTAAGTTCGGTAATATTATCATTTAATTTTGTTAATTTTAGTTTATTATCTTCAAATTCTTTCGAATATCGATCTAAATCATATACCATTAAAGATATATCAAAATTAGTAAGTTTATCTTTGATTTCTAAATATTTATTAGCTTCATCACTTTGTTTCTTTAATGGTTCTAAATTAGTTTCTATTTCATTAATAATATCATTAACTCTATTTATATTATTATTAGTTCTTTCTAATTTTCTAATAGCTTCTTCTTTACGTTTCTTATATTTAAGAACACCAGCTGCTTCTTCAAAAATTACTCTCCTGTCATATGGCTTAGTTGATAGTATCTCATCTATTTTACCTTGGCCTATAATATTAAAGCTTTCTTTAGCTGCTCCACTATCTGTTAGAAGTTCTGTTATATCCTTTAAACGACATTTTGCGCCATTTAAATAATATTCATTCTCACCTGTACGATATAATACTCTCTTAATAGAAACCTCATTAAAATTAATTGGTAAATGTCTATCACTATTATCAAAAATAATATTAACCATTGCACTATTTAATGGCTTTCTACTTTTAGATCCTGAAAATATAACACTAGTCGTATCGCTAGCCCTAAGTTGCTTATTAGAAGCTTCTCCTAAAACCCATCTAACGGCATCGACAACATTACTTTTACCTGAACCGTTTGGTCCAACGATACCATTGATATTTTTAGTAAATTCAAAATTAATTTT
>JAEEGL010947267.1_pt1 | contig 10259 bp, 5 predicted proteins | sample 9134231 | NCBI WGS metagenome assembly JAEEGL01 (sample SAMN16246548, study PRJNA631951) | gut metagenome | biome: gut microbiome; feature: rumen; material: fiber-attached | host: Bos | place: Iran: Karaj | collected 2018-10 | reverse complement strand
GGCAGGACCGGATGAGATCCGCAGCGCCTACCGGACGCTGGCGCGGCAGTGTCATCCTGACATGATCCAGGATCCCGCTGAAAAAGAAGCCGCCCAGAGACGGATGGTCGCCCTGAACCTGGCGTATGAAGAAGCCCTCCGGCTGGCTTCCCCGCGAACCGGTTCCGTGACTCCGGAGCTCTCCAGTGCCGAAGCCATCCTGATGGCCCAGCGGGCCATGGCACGGGATAATCCGGAAGGCGCGCTGCGCAGCCTGGTGCGGTGCGAAAAGCGGGACGGTGAATGGTACTACATGCAGGGAAAGGTTCTGATGGCGATGGATGAATATGACAGCGCCCATCAGTCCTTCCGGGAAGCCGTCAGGCTGGATCCGGACAACAATGTGTTCCGGGCCGGCGCCTTAGCCGCCGCCGTGGCGCAGCAGAAAGAACAGAAACTGCCCGGCAGGGTGAAGAAGGTATTCCGTCACCTGGTGAAAAGGTGACGTATCAGGTAGGATGCAGGAGGCAGGAGATAATAGTCCTTGCCCCTTATACTTCAGATAGGCTGACGCAGTATTTATCATTCTGAATTCTGCATTAAATAGGAGCTACTGCATTGAAAGATAACAGACAGATCTGGCGCAGGATATTCATTGCCGCGATGGTGATAATCGCGGCTCTTTTTTGCTGTGCCGCCGCGGGGGCGGAACCTGCGCCGGACATCACCAGAAACTGCAAATTCAACGCCGGATCCGGACGCAAAACCTTTTCGAAATGCAAGGACAGGGATTATAAAACCTACTGGAGAACCAACAACGGAGACAAGTGTTATGTTGAGGTCACCGTACCCGCGGGCCAGAGCGCTTCCGGCGTGATGGTGCAGTGGTATGAGCATCCCCATGCCTGGGGCGTGCAGATTCCCGGCGAAGACGGCAAATGGACCGATGTGGGGCATACGGCCGGGGAATACCTGGCGGAATACCTGTCGCTGCCGGAAGGAACAGAGCGGTTCCGGGTGGCCAACGCGCCGGGCGAAAAGCGGCACTTCTACATGGCCGAACTGCGGATTTACGGGCAGGGCGACCTCCCGCCCGAAGTGCAGCAGTGGCAGTCCTGCACCGGCAAGGCCGACCTGATGCTGCTGGTGGCCCATCAGGATGATGAGGTGCTGTGGTTCGGCGGTGCGCTGCCGACCTATGCCGGTGAGGAAGGAAAGATCTGCCAGGTCTGCATGGTCGTGCCTTCCATGCCCTACCGACGGCTTGAGCTGCTGGACTGCCTGTGGACCTGCGGTGTCAGGTACTATCCTGCCTACGGCAATTTCAGGGATGCCTTTTCCTTCTCCCTGTCAAAACAGTACAAACACTGGAACAAAAACCGCGTGTACGAGACCGTTACCGGCTGGATCAGGCGCTATCAGCCGGATGTGCTGCTCACCCACGACCTGCAGGGAGAATACGGCCACGGTGCCCACCGGGTCTGCGCGGACGCCGCAATGCACTGCCTGGCGCTGGCAGCGGACGAAAAAAAATATCCCGGATCCGCCAAAGAATACGGAACCTGGGATGTACCGAAATGCTATCTTCACCTGTGGAAGGAAAATGTGATCGATATGGACTGGCGCCAGCCGCTGGATGCCTTCGGTGGAATGACCTCCTTTGAGGTGGCTGAAGCCGGTTTCCGGTGCCATGTCTCCCAGCAGAAAACCGATTATCACGTGGAGGACTGGGGTCCCTGGGACAACAGCCTCTTTGGCCTGTACCGGTCGCTGGTCGGCCCGGACGAGAAAAAGAACGATTTCTTTGAAAACCTGGACTGAACCGGTCAGTCGGCGGAAGCTGCCGCCTGCGTCAGGGTGACATACTTCTTCAGGACGCGGCAATGCCAGCCGCAGATATCCACTTCCGCCCATTCATCAATGATGTCAAATACCGTGATCGGCGTTCCGAGCCTGTACTCTCCCAGATCCCGGCAGCCCCTGTCCCGTGAACGGACATGAACCGTATCCTTTCCCTGAGTCTTTCCCTTGACGGAGATCAGCCCCGTATCAAAATCAGTATGGTCGTTGCGGAAAAACTCCAGGGAGGAAGACTGGATATACGCGCGCATGCCGTTATAGTCCACCAGGGTCCAGTTCTTTCCCGTGGCGATTACCCGGAGCACTGAATCCGTGCGGACCTGCTCAAGCTTCGGGTTGGTGATCTTGTTGCTGGGTTCCCTGCGCAGCCAGGCATAGCCGGCTTTGGGGGCATCCACAACCGCGAGGACCTTGTCCTCCGGCGCCTCGGTTTTCCAGCTCAGGTCCACGGTGTCCACCAGCTTTTGCTGTCCGTTCAGCACGATCATGGAACGGCCGATGCCCATGTAGACCACCTCGACAGCCTGTGCCGTACCGGTTGCCGGATCCGTCCAGACCGTAGGGGTTTCAGTTCCGTTCCTGGCTGCCGTGCTGTCCAGCACCGCCTGCCATTCCTCCCCTTCCAGCGGGGCGCGGGTTGCTTCGGGAATATCCACACCGCCCGTGCCGGATTCGACGACGATACTGCCGTCCGGATTCGCCTTCGTCGGATCCGTGTCAGAGGTAATGACCGTCATGCTGCCGTCCGGATTCTGGACCGTCCCGGAACCGCCGTCATCTTCCGGAACCCCGTCCGGCGTAATATCATACACATGGCCCTGGGGATCCGTATAGGTGCCTTTGTTGTAATCCCAGACGCCGCCGTCTTCATCCGTCTCAACACCGGAGGATGCTGCAGCGTTTGAAAGGAAATACAGGCAGACACATAACAATAAAACCAGTGTCCTCCTGACGTTCTTCAGTCGCTTCATTCCTGCGTATCCTCCCTCCGGAACAGCAGCCGTCTGCTCCTGTCCGTAATAGGTTTATGATACCGGAAAATGCGCATTTTGTCAATAAAACCGCAATGGTTCTGTAACATTCTGAAAGGGTGAAACACCAATGAAAATCTCCAGAAAAGACGCGTTAACCTGGTTCCGGTTCTTTGCGGAACTGCCCGCGGACGAACCCCTCGGCTGCCGGCAGCGGGAAATCGCCCTGTCTGTATTCAGCCAGATTGAAACCGCCGTGGAAGCACGCAGGAAAAAGGCCCTGCTGGCCATCCCCGGACTGAAGGCCGTGGTGCCCGGTTCGGAAAACGCGTTCCCCTGGTCACCGGATACGCCGGCATGTACCCTGTTTGTCGGGCCCGAGGTACGCTTCCCCGGCGGCTGCCGCAGCTGCCTGCTCGGCACCGGCCTGTCCGCCGTCCGGAAAACCAACCGCTGCAACCTGGCCTGCAAATTCTGCTACGACTACGGCCAGCTGGAGAACATTGAGCCCATCGGGGAAGACCTGTGGGAAATCGGCGGCGGCCGGTACCGGGAAGAGGACCTTTCCCTGCTCCTGGCCCTGCAGAAAAAGCCCACCGGCATTGCCTATGTCTATCTGGAACCCTTCATGGAAATCGAAAAGTATTACGGAATCATCCGCCGCTTCCATCAGGCCGGCGTTCATCAGCACATGTATACCAACGGAATCCGGGCAAACGAGGAAAACCTCCGGGCCCTGGGAGAAGCAGGGCTGGACGAGCTGCGTTTCAATCTCGGGGCAAGCGGTGCGGCGGACCGGGTCATCGAAGCCATGGCCACAGCCAAAAAGTATATTCCCCGTGTCGGCATCGAAACGCCCATGACCTGGGAATTCTATCAGGCGCTGAATGAGAAAAAGGACAGGATCCTTTCCACGGGAATCGACTTCATGAACTGCGCGGAACTGCACCTGAACGACAACAACCTGGACAACTACGCCGGTGAACCCATGTATTTCTGCCGGATGGGTTACCTGAGCCCGATTATCAGCAGGGACCTGACGCTGCAGGTGATGAAAACCGCCGCGGAGGAAGAGTGGCCCATTGTCGTGCATGACTGCAGCAATAAAACAAAAATCGCCCGCGACCTGAACCTTGCCGCCCGGGAAGGCGGCTGGTTCGGCCGGAGCGAATACGGACAGGAAGTGGAAAACATCCCCTGGGCCGCTTTCCTGCCGACCCTGGAAGATGAAACCCTGGCCTTCGCGGAAGAAGAGGAGCTTCCTCCGGGTTACCGTCCGGGAGAAATCGTGCTGTAAGCCGGATCAACATCCAGCGTCGCAAAATAGTCCGCGGGAGTTTCCGCCCGGCGCACAAGGCGGTAATCCCCGTCAGCGGTATACAGCACTTCCGCGCCGCGCAGGCGGCCGTTGTAGTTGTATCCCATGGCGGAACCGTGGGCACCGGTATCATGGATCAGGAGGAGATCGCCCAGTTCAATCTCCGGAAGCTTCCGCTCCCAGGCAAACTTGTCATTGTTTTCGCAGAGACTGCCGGTGATATCATAGACGTGGTCCGCGGGAAGATCCCGTTTGCCGCAGACGGTCACATGGTGATATGCCCCGTACATGGCCGGGCGCATCAGATTGACCGCGCAGGCATCCACGCCGATGTAATCCCGGTAGATCTTTTTTTCATGCACCGCATGCGTCACCAGCCAGCCGCAGGGGCCGGTCATCCAGCGGCCCAGTTCCGTTTTGATGGCGACGCCGCCTTCCGGGAAAATCTTTTCATACACCCTGCGTACGCCTTCGCCCACCTGCCCGATATCCGGCTCGGTTTCTTCAGGCCGGTACGGAATACTGATCCCGCCGGAGAGATCCACAAAAGCGAAACGCAGTCCGAATTCAGCTGCCAGGTCCCTGCCAAGGGTCAAGAGCACTTCAGCCAGGCCCGGATAATATGCCGGGTCAATTGTATTGGAGGCAAGGAAAGCGTGCAGTCCGAAAGCCGTCACGCCGTTTTCCTTCAGCAGGGCAAGCCCCTCTTTCAGCTGGGGCAGGGTAAAGCCGTACTTTGCCTCGCCCGGATTGCCCATAATGGTATTGCCGATGGAGAAAGATCCGCCGGGATTGTACCGGAGGCAGACCACGGAAGGAAACCCTCCGTGCGTCCGCAGCAGTTCGATATCCGACAGGTCATCCAGGTTGATAAAGGCGCCGAGTTCCCGTGCCTGGGCGAATTCTTCCGGCGGCATGGCGTTGGCGGAAAGGATCACTTCCTCCCCGGAAAAACCGCATGCCTTTGCCAGGGTCAGTTCCGTTGCGGAGGAACAGTCCAGCCCGCAGCCTTCCTCCTTCATGATCCGGAGAATTGCCGGATTCGGCAGCGCCTTCACCGCGAAATACTCCCGGAAGTCCGGGCACCAGGCAAAGGCAGCCTTCAGCCGGCGCGCCCGCTGGCGAATGCCCTGTTCATCATAAAGATGGAAAGGTGTGGGAAACTTTTCCGCCGCACGGAAAAAGACTTCATCGTCCAGGGAAAAATTTGGCATGGGAATCTCCTCCTCACTTCAGTTCAAATGTAAATTCATCGGCAAGATCGCCGTCGACGTAGTAAGCCATCCGGTATATTCCGGCAGGATAACCGTTCCGGTCAAGCGCTGCCGTCAGGCCGGTCTCTTTCAGCGACAGGTACCAGATATCCGCCTTCATGTACTCCGGCATATAAATCCAGCTGCTCCGGTACGTGTAGTTCACACCGTCCGGATCGGTCAGCGTGACCAGCAGCGTCTTGTCCTCCACGGTCTTTTCCACTTCATAAGCGGACTCAGAGTAGAAATAGGCCCGGCCGCTGCGGAGCATTTCCTCCGTCACTTCCGTGACCGGTACAGGCTTTTCATCTTCCTGCAGGCCCGCTTCCGGTGCTTCCGCGATGGCGGTTACAACCGGGCGGAAGCTGTAGTCCGTCAGCTTCTGTGCCTGCGGAACAGCAAAGGTCAGGAACTTGTCCGGAATGGCGTCCGGCTTGTCCGCTGACGCTGCCGCACCGACGGCATAGAACCTTCCCGGCGTGAGGATAGTGGAAAAAGCGCGTTCCGGTGTTTCCGCGGGATAAAAATTCAGGTAATTGTTTCCCGTATCCAGCAGGATGATGTACAGCGTCTCGCCCTCCGCCTTTTCCGGCAGGGTCATTTCCTTCCAGTCAACCGTCACCCGGTTTTTATCCGTTGTTACTTTCAGGCCTTCAGGCGCTTCTCCCCATTCCGGCAGGCTGTTCAGGAGCGCCGCGGCCTCCTGCAGGCTTCCGGCAATCTCCTCCGCCGGCAGCGCCAGCACCCGGTTGATGCCCTCCGCCCATTCCGCGGTCACAACACCGGCCAGGTATCCGTCCCCGGTCAGCACCGCGCTGCCCGGCCGGACCAGCTCCGTCAGTGTCAGCAGGAGCAGGCGGCGGCCCTGCAGGCGGATCTCCTCCGCATCCAGCACACCGCAGCTTTTCAGCCCGTCCTCCCCGTCCGCATACCGGACGCTGCAGGAAGCGGCAGGCACGCTCATGCCCCAGGGCAGAAGCGGCCAGGAGCCGCGGTTTACGGCCCCGTCCGCCTGGTCATAGAAGACCATGGCGATCATCCCGGACTGGTCCGGAAGAACAGCCCTTGCGGTCCAGGTGTTCTCCCCGTCCGAAATGACAATCTGTTCCGGTGATTCCGGAAGCAGCGCGGGGGAAGCAAGCACTACTCCCTCCGAGAAAGGCGTCGCGGCGGCAATCCACTTTCTGCCTTCACCGTCAGTTTCCCACAGGCTGAACAGGTCTGCCTGTTTCGCCTCTTCCGTGTTCTCCGCAAGCACAGGGAACAGGAACGTCAGGGCGATCAACACCGCCAGGGTCAGCAGTAAGGCTTTCTTCACAGTTTCCCCTCCTTTATTCCCGGTAATCCTGCAGGGAAACAGACACCATCCGGCTGACGCCCTGCTCCTCCATAGCCACGCCGTAGAGGCCGTTAGCCCGTTCCATGGTTCCCTTGCGGTGGGTGATAACCACGAACTGGGTCGAAGCGGAATACTCGGCCAGGTAGTCAGCGAAATATCCGATATTGGCATCATCCAGCGCGGCTTCTATCTCATCCAGGATACAGAAAGGCGTCGGCTTCAGCTTCAGGGTGGCGAAAAGAATTGCAATCGCCGTCAGCGTACGTTCACCGCCGGAAAGCAGGGAAAGCAGCTGCAGTTTCTTGCCCGGCGGCTGTGCATTGATCTCAATGCCGCAGTTCAGCGGATCGTTCGGATCCATGAGGATCAGTTCCGCGTGGCCGCCTCCGAAGAGCCGCACAAAGGTTTCCGAGAAGAAGCCCTGCAGGATGGAGAACTGCTCGACAAAGGTCTCCTTCATGCTCGAAAGCAGCCGGGCAATCAGGTCCTTCAGGTCCTTTTCCGCCTTTTCCAGGTCTTCCCGCTGCGCGGTCATTTCATCCGCGCGCGCCTTCGTATCCGCGTATTCCTCCACCGCACGGACGTTCACCGGTCCCAGAGCGCGGATCTCCGCGGAAAGCTGAGCCGCTTCCCGGTCCGCTTCAGTCAGGCTGAAGCCTTCGGTGATGCGGTATTCCTCCGCACCGGCGTAGGTGATTTCGTAAGTGTTCCAGATGCGGTCCCGCAGCGCCTTGAGGTCTCCCTCCGTCCTGGCGCGGCTGAGCTCCAGGCGGTGCGCCTTGTCGCTGTCCCGCTGATAGGACTGATGCAGCCCTTCAATATCTGAAAGGATTCCTCCGAGCTGTTCCTGCTTCCCGGCCCGGTCTTCCTCCAGGGCATGGGAGATCTTCTCCCGGCGGGCCTGTTCAAGCCGCCCCTGTTCCAGTTCCTGCTCTGTTTTCGCGGCAGCCTCCAGGTCCCCGGCCTCCGCCGCTGTCAGGTCCGCGAGCTGAAACGCCCGGCGTTCCTGTTCCGCGGTCATGCGCTTCCGGTCCTGTTCATACCGCGCGCGGTCCCGCTGCAGGGTTTCCAGCTCATGCTTCAGGTCGTTTACTTCCAGCGTCAGGCGCAGGGTTTCTTCCGCTTTTTCCTCCGTATGTTTCCGGGCTTCGGTCAGCGCCTGCTGCAGTTCCGCAGCCTGTGCTTCCATCTCTTCCCGGGTCTTGTCCGTCTGTTCCGTGCTGTCTGTTGCCAGGGAAAGCTGGTCCCGGATCTGCATCATGGATTCCATCAGCTGTTCCCGGGCGGCTTCGGATTCACGCAGGTGCAGGCCGTGGGTCGCGGCATCCGATTCCGCGTTCTGCAGCCGCTCCGTTTCCCGCGCCACGGCGATCTCCTGCTGGTGCAGCTCCTCCAGCGCATCGGCGGAGAGCTTTTTCAGGTCGTCCTTCCGTTTCTGGCCGTCCTGCATCTGCCTGAGCAGTTTCTCCAGCTCGTCCTGTCCGGCGGACAGCTTTGCGGTCAGCTCCTTCAGTTCCCGTTCCCGGGTGAAAAGATTCACATTCCGGGAGGAAACAGAACCGCCGGTCATGGATCCGCCGGAATGCATGACATCGCCCTTCAGGGTTACCAGCCGGAAGCCATGCTCGCCCCGGCGCATGATCGGGATACCCGAAGCCAGGTCCTCCGCAATCACCGTACGGCCCAGCAGGTTCTCCACAATGCCGCGGTACTGTTCATCACAGGAAACCAGGTCGGATGCCACGCCCAGGCAGCCCGGCATCGACAGCGTTTCCTTCTCCTGCGGGGTCAGCAGCCGCGGCTGTACCGTGGTCATCGGCAGGAACGTGGCCCGTCCGAGCCGGTTCTCCCGCAGGAATTCAATCATTTCCTTGGCGGTTTCTTCATCCTCGGTGACCACATGCTGCTGCGTGGCGCCGAGAACCATATCCAGGGCTGTTTCGTATTTTTCCGGCACCGAGATCAGCTGGCTGACCGGTCCCCGCACCCGGCGGTCCTTCCGGTCCCGGGCGTAGTGCACCACGCTGCGTACGGCGTTGGAATAACCGTCCATTTCCCGGGACATGTCATCCAGGATCTTCTGGCGGGCTTCCATCTCCCGCATTTCCGCCAGCTGGCGGTCATAGGCGGCACGGGCGCCGATGACTTCCGCATCAGCCGCGTCCAGCCCGGCCCGTGCCTCCTGCAGGGAGGCCGCGAGCCTTTCTTGTTCCGCCGTCTCTTTTTCCAGCCGTTCGCGGGCTTCCGCCACAGCAGCGCCCAGGGTTTCCTCCTGTTTCCGCATTTCCTCGCAGGAAACCGTCAGTTCTTCCAAGCGGGTCTCCATGGTGCCCAGCATGGTCGTCAGGCGGGTCTGGTTGCTCAGCGCCGCGGCACGGCGGTTGACAGCCTCCAGCATGGCGTTCTTATGGTTTTCCAGGATTTCCTCTTTTTCGGTTTCCTCCGCCCTGGCCTGCTCTTCCGCCGCTTTGGCGGCATCCAGCCGGGCAGTATACTTCTCCAGTGCCGCGCTGCGGTTTTCGCTGCCGTCGCCCGATTCCGCCGCCAGCGCGTCCAGCTCCGCAATGCGCTCCTCCGCCGCCTTTGTCTCTTCCGCGATCCGTTCACGGTCTTCCTGGCGGCGGCGCCGGCGTTCCTCGACTTCACGGGCAGCGGTCTCCGCCCGGTGAACCGTTTCCATTCCTTCCATCAGGGCGGTATGCGCGGCTGTGATCTTCTCATCCAGGTCCCGGATTTCCGACTGGCGCGCGTCACGCTCTTCGGACTTTTCCCGGAGCGTCTCCTCCGTCTGCGCCAGAACGGTCCGGATGTTCTGCAGATCCAGGTCGGATTCCCGAAGCTTTGTTTCCATTTTATCGGAACGCACCAGGAACAGGTTCAGGTCCAGCACCTTCAGCCGGGCGGACAGGTCCAGATAGACCCGCGCGTTTTTCGCGTCTTCCTCCAGCGGGCCGAGACGGTTTTTCAGTTCTTCAAGCAGATCGTCCACGCGGGCAATATTCTCCTGCGTACGGGTGAGTTTTTTGTCAGCCTCTTCCTTGCGGGCACGGAATTTGACGATACCGGCAGCCTCCTCAAAGACCTGGCGGCGGTCCTCCCCCTTCCGGGAAAGGATCTCATCAATCCGGCCCTGCCCGATAATGGAATAGCCTTCCTTGCCGATACCGGTATCGCGGAAAAGATCCACAACATCCTTCAGGCGGCAGGAAGCTCGGTTCAGGAAATATTCACTTTCCCCGCTGCGGTAGACCCGGCGGGTAACCAGGATCTCCGAATAGTCCAGGGGAAGGCTTTTATCTTCATTGTCAAAGACCAGGGAAACTTCGCAGTAGCTCAGGGGCTTTCTCCGCTGGGTACCGCCGAAGATCACGTCCTGCATGCTGGCGCCGCGCAGAATTTTAGCGCTCTGCTCTCCGAGCACCCAGCGCACTGCGTCGGCTATATTGCTTTTTCCGGATCCGTTGGGTCCCACGATCGCGGTGATGCCTTCCTTGAAGACAATCTCAGTCCGCTCCGGAAAGGACTTGAATCCGTAGAGC
>JAEEGL010801635.1_pt1 | contig 10259 bp, 3 predicted proteins | sample 9134231 | NCBI WGS metagenome assembly JAEEGL01 (sample SAMN16246548, study PRJNA631951) | gut metagenome | biome: gut microbiome; feature: rumen; material: fiber-attached | host: Bos | place: Iran: Karaj | collected 2018-10 | reverse complement strand
CACGGGTCCCTGCGGCCCCTGCTCGGAGATTCATGTCGACTCGCGCACGCCGGAACAGCGCCAGGAGAGTGGCATCAGCGGCCGCGACCTGGTGAACAAGGACGACCCGCAGGTCATCGAGATCTGGAACCTCGTCTTCATGCAGTTCAACCGTAAGGCCGACGGCTCGTTGGAGAAGCTCTCGATGAACGTCATCGACACGGGCATGGGCTTCGAGCGCCTCGTCCGCATGCTGCAGGGCAAGCACTCTAACTACGACACCGACATCTTCCAGCCTGTGATTCGCGCCGAACAGCAGATAACTGGTCTGCGCTATGTCACTTTTGAGGAAGAGGAAGAAAAACCCGTCACGAAGGAGCAGGACGACATCAACGTGGCCATGCGTGTCTGCGCCGACCACCTGCGCGCCGTCTCGTTCAGCATCGCCGACGGCCAGCTGCCAGGCAATGCCAAGGCTGGCTACGTCATCCGCCGCATCCTGCGCCGTGCCGTCCGCTACGCCTACACGTTCCTTGGCCAAAAAGAGGCCTTCCTCTATAAGCTGTTGCCGACGCTCGTCGAGGAGATGGGCGACGCCTTCCCCGAACTGCGTGCACAGCAGCAGCTCATCGCCCGTGTGATGAAGGAGGAGGAAGACTCGTTCCTGCGCACGCTTGACAAGGGCATCCAGCTGCTCGACAAGGCCATGGATCAGCTGCGCGCTGAGAAGAAAACGGAGCTCGACGGCGTGCAGGCCTTCCGCCTGTTCGACACCTACGGCTTCCCACTCGACCTCACAGAACTTATCTGCCGCGAGAATGGCTTCACGGTCAACGAGGAGCAGTTCAACGTGGAGATGCAGAAGCAGAAAGACCGCGCCCGCAATGCCGCCGCCGTTGAGAACAGCGACTGGTGCTCAGTATGCGATGATGCCATTGCCACCGAGCAGCAGTTCGTGGGCTACGACTACACCGAATACACCTGCCACATCCTGCGCTACCGCAAGGTCACCCAGAAGAAGAACGAATTCTACGAGCTCGTGCTCGACTACACACCGTTCTACGGCGAGATGGGCGGCCAGGTAGGCGACCAGGGTGTGCTCGTCTCTGAGAACGAGACGGTCGAAATCATCGACTCCAAGCGCGAGAACAACCAGACGGTTCACATCGTCAAGCAGCTGCCCAAAGACCCGACGGCTGAGTTCATGGCCTGCGTCGACATTGACAAGCGCGAAGCATCGGCAGCCAACCACACCGCCACCCACTTGCTCGACTACGCTCTGAAGCAGGTGCTCGGCGACCATGTGGAGCAGAAAGGCTCGCTCGTCTCGCCCGACACGCTGCGCTTCGACTTCAGCCACTTCCAGAAAGTCACCGACGAGGAGCTGCGCCAGGTGGAGCGTCTGGTCAACGACATGATTCGTCAGGACCTGCCACGCGACGAGCATCGTGACACACCTTTCGAGGAGGCCAAGAAGATGGGCGCCATTGCCCTCTTCGGCGAGAAGTATGGCGACAAGGTGCGCGTGGTGCGCTTCGGCCCCTCGTGTGAGTTCTGTGGTGGTATCCATGCCCACTCGACAGGCCGCATCGGCATGTTCAAGATTATCAGCGAGAGCTCGGTGGCTGCCGGCGTGCGCCGCATCGAGGCTAAGACGGGCAAGCAGTGCGAAGAGCTGTTCTACCAGACTGAGGACATTCTGAAGGCCATTAAGTCGTTCTTCAACAATGCCAAAGACCTGCAGGCCGTCATTCGCAAGTACATCGACGAGCACGACTCGATGAAGAAAGAGATTGAGGCATTCCAGCAGCAGGCCGTAGAGCGCGCTGCCAAGCAGCTCATCGACAAGTCACGCTTGGTCGGCGGCGTGCTGGTGGTCAGCGCCGTGCTGCCCATAGAGCCTGCTTCCGCCAAGGACCTGGCATTCAAGGTGCGTGCAGGCGTCGAAGGCTCGCTGCTCTGTGTCATTGGCTCAGTGTATCAAGAGAAGCCGATGCTGACCGTGATGATGAGCGACGACATGGTCAGCACGCATCAGCTGAACGCTGGCCAGATGGTGCGCGAAGCTGCTAAACTCATTCAGGGTGGTGGCGGTGGTCAGCCTCACTTCGCACAGGCCGGCGGCAAGAACCCCGATGGTCTGAGTGCCGCCGTCGACAAGGTGGTGGAGCTTGCCAAACTGTCCTGACGACTCTACCTCCTCATCTCCTTTACTATTTACTCAACTTTCTCAAGTTGAGTAAATAGTAAATAGTAAATTGTAAATTGTAAATTGTCAAATAGTAAATTGTAAATTGTCAAATTGTCCAATTAATGAGGTTGTCCATTGCGTTTTGGTTGTGTCTGCTGTCAGCTGTTGCACATGCTGACGGCCGAGCTGATTTCGCCAATGCGAAATGGATAGCTATGGACGCTGACTCGACAATCATTTTCCCACACCGCCACCTTCTGAAAGCGAAATCGGAGGCAGGGCAGTCGCTGAAGGCTTACGAGCTGCCCGTGCTGTCGAAGACACTGCTGCTAAAGAAGATGAAGCAGCAAAAAGTGAAGCGTGCCTGGGTCGACATCTGTGGCTTGGGACAATACGAGCTATTCATCGATGGCACGAAGGTGGGCGACTATTTCCTCACGCCAGGCTGGACGATGTACGACAAGGAGCTGCTCTACAACGAGTTCGACGTCACCGACCTCCTTCAGCGCATCGGCAGTCGACGCACACCACTTTTCAGCATCCGCGTGATGCTCGGCGGCGGCATGTACGACATTCCCTTAAAAGGGTATCATAAGATGGGTGGCTCGTGTGGTGCGCCCAAACTGCTGTTCTGCCTGCATGTGGAATACGAAGATGGCGTGGTGCAGACCGTTGTCAGCGACGAGTCGTGGAGTGCCGCCCCCAGCCCCGTACGCTACGCCAGCATCTACGCCGGCGAGTGGCACGACGCCAGTTTTCCGCTGAAGTTCAGGGACGCCCTGCTCGTCAGGAGCTGTGTTGTCACGAAGCCCCAGTGGGATGTCCCGCTGGTAAAGCAGCAGCCAGGCACCTTCGTCAGGGTCAGCCGTGAGCTGCCCATGGTACAGCTTAACGACAGCCTCTACGACATGCGGCAGAACTGCTCGGGCATCCTCCGCCTCAAAGTGCGCGGCAAGTCCGGACAGACCGTCACCCTGCGCCCATCAGAGATTCTGAAGGACGGCAAGGTGCACCAGCGCTGCATGCCGGGCTACGAGTGGAAATACACGCTGAGGGGCCATAAGGACGGCGAGACCTGGCAGCCACAGTTCTCGTATACGGGCTTCCGCTATGTAGAGGTGAAAGCCGACGAGGGCGTGGAACTGCTGGAGTTGACAGGCCTCCACACGACCACCGATGCCCCCGAAGTAGGGTCCTTCGCATGTTCCGACACCTTGTTCAACCAGATCCACGCGCTCATCGACTGGGCCATCCGCAGCAACCTGGTGAGCATCACCACCGACTGTCCGACACGTGAAAAGCTGGGATGGCAGGAGCAGAACCACCTGATGGCCTATTCGATGATGTATCGCTACGACATGCGCCCGCTGATGAACAAGATTGCTGACGACCTGGCAGCCTCACAGCATGCCGACGGTGCCATCCCCACCATCGCTCCCGAGTATGTGCGCTTCGATGCCGGCAGCGGTTTTGAGGACACGCCCGAGTGGGGGGCCTCGTTCATTCTCTGTCCTTGGTACACGTGGCAGTGGTATGGCGACGACTCCGCCATGCGCCGCCACTACGAAGCGATGAAGCGCTACACGGCCTATCTGCAGGGAAGAGCCGACGATGGCATCCTCGACTACGGGCTGGGCGACTGGTTCGACATGGGACCCGAGCGGCCCGGCAAGGCTCAGTTGACGAGTGTGGCACTCTCGGCCACCGCCATGTTCTACTATGAGCTGACCGTCATGCAGCACATCGCACGCCATCTTGGCCACGATGCCGACGCGCGCCAGTTCGAGCAGGATGCTGCCCATGTCAAGCACGCCTTCAACCGCCGTTTTGCCACGGGCGACGAGCGCGTCTATGAGTCGGGCAGTCAGACCGCCCTTGCAATGGCACTGTTTATGGACCTCGTCACCGACAGCACGCGCCAGCCAGCGCTCGATGCCCTGGTGCGCGACATCGAGCAGCGCCACTATGCACTGACGGCCGGCGACGTCGGCTATCGCTATGTCGTTCAGGCACTACAGCGCAATGGCCGCAACGACCTTGTCTACCTCATGAACCGCAACGACGCCATCCCCGGCTATGCCTACCAGCTACGGCAGGGGGCGACGGCCCTCACTGAGAGCTGGCAAGCCTTCGACAATGTGTCGAACAACCACATGATGCTTGGTCACCTTATGGAATGGCTCTATGGTGCACTCGGCGGCATCACTTTCAATGATGACATGGAGCATGGGGTCAACGGTTGGAGCCACATCGTCATCGCCCCCCAGATGGTTAGCGACGTGACGTGGGCCAAGACTTCTCTCAACACGCCCAACGGCACCGTCAGCTGCCATTGGACGCGCGACCTCACCGCCGGCTCATGGACTGTCGACGCAGTCATCCCGCAGCACGCCCTCGCCAACATCCTCCTGCCCGACGGCAGGACAATAGAAACTGGCAGTGGCCACCACCACTACCAGTCAGAAGATTGAGTCTATCCTTCTTTCTTCACCGTCTTAAACCGTGTCAAACCGTTGCCCATTTTTCATCTTTCATCTTTCTTCTTTCATTTTTCATCTTTCATTTTCTTTGAACCGTGTATAACCGTTGCCCATCTTTCATTTTTCATCTTTCATTTTTCATCTTCTTTGACCGTTGCTCGCCACTGCGTATTTGCCTTTTGATTTTCCAGCCGGCGGCAGCGATGAGGATGGTCATCATCGGACTGAGGATGTTGAAGAAGCAGTAAGGCAGATAGGCAATGGTGGGCACGCCGAGGACGGTGCTCTGCGTCAAGCCGCAGGTGTTCCACGGGACGAGGACACTGGTGACGGTGGCTGAGTCCTCAGCCGTGCGGCTCAGCAGCCGCGGCTCGTAGCCCTGCTGCTCGTAGACGTTCTGGAACATATTAGCCGTCAGCACGATGCTGATGAACTGGTCGCCCGTTGTGATGTTCAGGAAGAGACCCGTGCTCGCCGTTGACGCCACCAGCCCCACACGGCTGTGCACCCAGCTGATGACCACGCGAGTGATGCTCTCGATCATGCCGCTGGCCACCATGACTGCGCCGAAGCACATGGCACAGATGATCAGCCAGATGGTGTTGAGCATGCCTGTCATGCCGCCTGTCGACACCAACTCGTTCAGTTCAGCATAGGCTATGTCAACAGACGTAGCACCATAGTAGGTGATGGCCAGTCCCTTGACCAGTGCGGCCACTGTCGGCGATTGCAAATCGCCAGCATGCCCGGCAGCGATCTGTGCAAGGATGTGTGGCTGAAGGACGACGGCCGTCAAGCCCGCCATCAGGGCCGAGAGGAAAAGGACAATGAGCGACGGCACACGCCGGAAGATGAGCACCCCCGTGAGGATGGGCACAACGAGCGTCCAGAGTGAGATGTTGTATGTCGCTGCCAGCCCCTCGGTGTATTGGCTCACGTGTATAAGGCTGTCGCTGCCCTGTCCGATGCCTATCACGGCAAAGATCACCAGTGTGAGGAAAAAGGCAGGCATCGTCGTTAGCATCATGTATCTGATATGCTTGAAGATGTCCACGCCAGTGGTCGACGACGCCAGGATGGTCGTGTCGCTCAGGGGCGACATCTTATCACCGAAATAGGCACCAGAGATGATGGCACCCGCCGCAATCGCCTCGTTGATGTCCAGCGCATGGCTGATGCCCAGCAGTGCCACGCCGATGGTGGCGATGGTCGTCCATGAGCTACCTGAGAGCAGCGACACCAGCGCACAGATGATGCAGGCGCAGACCAAGAAGAACTGGGGCGACAGCAGCCCGATGCCATAGTAGATAAGCGTAGGCACCACCCCGCTTACCATCCACGACCCCGACAGCATGCCCACCGCCAAGAGTATCAGCACCGTGATGGCCACACCGCCCATCGTCTTCGCAATCTGCTCCTCAAAGGTCTGCCAAGGCACATGGTAGAACACCATTGAGATAAACACGCACACGGCCAGTCCCATGAGCAGCGCCACCTGGCTGCCGCCGCTGAGCGAGTCACTGCCAAACAGCGTGATCACCACGGCCAGCAGGCCGATGAGCACCACTATCGGAATGGCGGAAATGAGTGGATGAGGAAGGCGGTTTGTGCTCATTGGCTATCAGTTGTTAAGTGGCATGCTGGGCTTCTGGTTTTGTCCCATTTTTTTGTTGGAATCATTCTCGCTTTTGCGTTTCGCATGCAAATATACTTCTTTTTTACGAATTAACCAAAGAAACAGCAGTTTTTTATTAGCGATGCCACAATAAAAGCCCTCTCCGAGACGGCCGACAGTCCGCTCGGAGAAGTCTGGCAGTCTTCTCGGGAAGTCTCGCAGTCCTCTCGGGAGAAGTCTGGTAACCCTCTCGGGAGCGTCTCCCTGACGTATTGTCGCTATCTGCTGCGTTTCTTTCCGTTCTCGATATAGATGCCGCGGGCTGGTGGTGACTGAAGGCGACGGCCTTGCAGGTCGTATAGGGCTGGCGAGAATCGGGGACGGCTGGCGGTCGTCTGGCGAATGTCGGTGTTCTCGGCATCAGTGAGTTCACACTGATTATACTGTTTCAGCAGCACCTGCGGCGTGCCCTCACAAAGCCCGGTGGGGTACTCCAGCGTCAGGTCACGATGCTCGCCAGCAAAGAGGGTGAAGTAGTTCTCCTCCATAATGACGGGCAGGATGCGACGACCTGACGTCGGGTCGACGAGGCGCACCCTGACAGCAAAGGCGATGGCGTCGGACGCGTTAGTGACACGGATATGCAGACGGCCGACATCGCCATTGACGACTGTTGACAGCACGGTGTAGCTGATGTCAGCCTGCGGCAGGGTGTTCAGCTGTGTGTAGTTGTTACGAGCCCCTTGGGTGGTCTTCCAGTAGAAGTTCTCTGACACCAGGCTCCGGGCTTGGTCGTAGAGCTTCAGACGGATGAAGTAGAGACCGTCGAGCGGCTCAGCCTCGCCGTCGCTGGGGGCATAGACCTGAAACTCACAGAGCGAATAGCCCCAGATGGAACTGCGCTCGATGCCCTGCATCTTGACATAGCGGCCTGTGGCAGGCTGCGACAGGCGAACGACGTGCTCGGCCCCCGTACCACCGTTCTCAGTATAGACCGTCCGCCACGTCGTGGCATCGTCAGAGACCTGTAGGCTGTAGCGCTTGCCGTAGACCTCGTCGTTCTCCCACAGCAGCACGACCGAGCCTATCTGCATGCGCTCGCCCAGATCGACATAGATCCAGCTGTCGTCGTAGCCGAAGTAGGGACTCGACCAGCGTGTGGTGCGGTTGCCGTCGGTGGCATTCCCTGGCTGGAGGTGGTCTTCGGCAGTGGCCGATGCGGTGCAGGGCCTGTGGAGTGCCAAGTTTTGGTTCGGCGACACGAAGCGGTAGATGTTGGTAACGCTGTTCGACGAGGCACTGATGCCGTTGATGGTGGTGCAGAACGGCTCATAGCGCTGACCGTTGAGACGGCGCACCTCGATGTCAGCCGACAGCCCCTCGGCATCGCCAGGCGTGGTGTTGACGATGTTGATCTGGTCATTGCTGCAGTTCCACTGTATGTGCAGAGGCTCGCAGGCTTTCTTGGCTCCCCAGTAGGTGCCAGTCGCGTCAAGATAGTAATCATAGGTCTGCCAGATGAAGCTGGGATAGGCCGACTGACTCATCCAGAAGAGCAGGCCCGAGGCGGTGTTCCAAAGGTTGTCCTGCCACCCTTCGTAGAGGGCTTTCATCACCTCGATGTTCATGAGTTGCGCTTTCTCGCAGAACTGCTCGGCACTGGTCGAAGCGCCATAGCCCGTCTGCACGGTGTTGAAATAATGGGTGGCAGCAGCACCTCCGCCATACTCGGCTTGGTCGCTGAAGAAGTGCTTCTCCCACATCTCGTTGCGTGGCCACCAGTAGTCCTCGGGCATAAACTCCTGAAAGCTCTCCCAGGTGGTGAAGGCGCCCATGCCCAGCTCTGAGCGGAACCCCCAGTCCACCTTGTCGCCCTGGTCGCCGCCACCGCCCCAGATGCCGCTCGAGAAATAGTCCTCGGGGGCGAAGTTCCTCCACCAGCCGCTGCCCGAAAGGCCCAGTCCGGAACCGTCGGCAGCCTCGAACTGCTGCTGGGTGGCATAGCCATTATGGGAATTGGCAATATAGATGCGGTCGTCGGCATCGTAGGTCTTAATGATGTTGACGAGCTCCTGGTTCAGCTCTCTGTAAGGCCAGCCCTCGTTGCAGCCGCACCAGACGGCCAGCGACGGATGGTTGCGCAGTCGGACAACCTTGTCGCGGGCATTAGCCACAAACTCCCCAGGGTCATCAGGTCCCGTGAGCCCCGTGTACATGCCCGTCAGCCAGAAGTCGTCCCACACCATGATGCCGTAGCGGTCGCAGGCTTCATAGAACGCCTCGTCGGTGACACAGCCCGTCCATAGGCGTATCATGTTGTAGTGCATGTCCTGATGGAGGCGGACACGGGTGTCGTAGTCCTTGCCGTGAACACGCAGCAGATAGTCGCTCATGCCCCAGTTGCCGCCCTTGCAGTACACCTTCTGCCCGTTGACATAGACCGTCATCGCCGTATTCTCCTTCCGGTAGTCGTACTGTCGGATGCCGAAGGTGGTGGTCTTGGTGTCGATGACCTGCGAGCCCATCACCACGTCGAAACGGCAGGTGTAGAGGTTCTGTTCGCCCGACCCATTAGGCCACCAGAGCAGCGGACTCAGAACGGTCACGTCATTGAGCATCACGCCGATGGAGTCGCCATGCTGGAGGGTAACCGTTTTCGTCGTAACGATATGGCCTGGCTCGATGGTGGCCTTCACCTCGACTTCGGTGCTCTGCCCCGACAGATTCTGAAGGGAGGTCTGCAGGGACAGTCGGGCCGACAGGTGATCGCCGGCGATAGAGGTGGTCCGCACCCAAGGGTCGCACAGCGTCACTTCGCCGGTCGTTTCAATATAGACGTCGTTGGTAATGCCGCAGTTCAGGCCAGGCACGTAGGGCATCCAGTCCCAGCTGTGGCTGGCCACGTAGGTAGGCACCACGTAGTTGACATAGTTGTCGGTGCGTTTGATGTGATGCTCGGCAGGCAGGTCGATCTTCACGGCCAGCATGTTGAGGTCTTCCAGATAGGGGGTGATGTCGTAGCGAGCCCTCATCACATGGCCACTGATACGCCCCAGCCGCTGACCATTGAGATAGACGGTGGCATAGCGGTTGATGCCCTCGAAGACGAGAACGGCATGCTGTCGGTCAATCAGCGAAGGGCGTTGAAACTGCGTTCGATACCAGAACGAATGGTTGTATTTCGACTCGTCCACACGGTAGATGTTGTCGCCCCAGTCGGGGTCTTCCTCACGTCCTGCAGCTACGTACGCGCTAAAGACTGTTCCAGGGACGATGCCATCGACCATATCGGCTGGTGTATAGTCGGCACTGACTGCCTGGGCAGTGGTGAGGCCCTCGGCAGAGAACAGCTGCCAAGTGGAGCCATCAGAGGAGCTAAGCGACAGCACGTCGTTGGCCATGGCATTCACGGCTACGGTCACCAGTAGCAGAACACATAAACGGATTGTTTCTTTTCGTATCATAAGCAATCGTCTTGGAATCATTCTCGCTTTTGCGTTTCGCATGCAAATATACTTCTTTTTTACGAATTAACCAAAGAAACAGCAGTTTTTTATTAGCGATGCCACAACAATCGAGCAGACCATCATGCCCTATCAGCCCCGAAGGATGCCGGTGGCCTGATCCTGCAGCCTGCTGGCCATTGTGATAGAGATGCATATTCTGTCCCTCTGGTGGCCGACATTTCAAATTGATGTGTCCGACATTTAGAATTAATGTGTCCCCACCTTCGAGGGCGTAACATTGTAAATGACACCTGATAAATGTGACTTTTGTGACCTTTCCGCTTTCCAATGTAAACACAGGGGTTTCCAGCGTTTTACCCCCCAAAATACACCTTAGGTATACCTGCGCATTCCGCACGCGCGTGGGGTCATTTTTGGTTATTTTTCGTATATTTACCCCCCCATCAGGTGTATCGCAGCGCCAAGTCTATCCTACTTTACCTCCACATCTCCTCTACTCCTTTACTCCTCACCTCCTTTACTCCTTT
>JAEEGL010615976.1_pt1 | contig 10259 bp, 7 predicted proteins | sample 9134231 | NCBI WGS metagenome assembly JAEEGL01 (sample SAMN16246548, study PRJNA631951) | gut metagenome | biome: gut microbiome; feature: rumen; material: fiber-attached | host: Bos | place: Iran: Karaj | collected 2018-10 | reverse complement strand
GGCGGCCAAAGCCAATAAAAAAGCGGGTCAGTCGCACCTGATCCCGCCTTGTCTCACCTTTTCGCACTTTCTCAACTCGCCCTGCGCAAATCACTCGCCTTGCCAGAATCAATCGTAGGTTGAAATTAATTGTTTTGGCATGAAACATCGCTGAAAAGTTGAAATATAACATTTTCTAAAATTTCCTGTTGCTTGCCTGTGTCATAAAGTGTATACTAGTGTCAGGAAATGTCAAAGGAAGGCAACCAGAGTGTCGCTGGGTCGACCAAGAGCGTGTCGGGCGTCCTAGTTGGGCGTTTTGATCACAATCTTGACCCGAAGAAGCGCTTTACCGTTCCTAGCGAATGGCGGGCGATTCTCGGCAATCCCGACTACATCTACGTGATGCCTGACCGCAAGGAACGCTGCCTCAATCTCATTCCCCAGGCCGAGATGGAGGCTCGATTGGCGATACTGCAGCAGAAGGCGCTTCTTGATCCGGCGCTGAACAAGGCATATCAGACAATCGGTGCGATGTCCGAGCTGCTTACCTTTGACGGCCAGGGGCGAATCCGCGTCAGCGACAAGCTCCTTCAGTTTGCGAACTTGACGACGACTGTCGCGATGGTGGGTTCGGTCCGCATGGTGAAGCTGTGGGATCCGAAGGCGCTCGCGCCGGCGGATGCAATCGACCAGGCTGCGCTCGACGCCGCGCTCGAAGAGGCGGGCTTCTAGGTGGAGTGCCGGGGGATGGAGACGCAGAGCCACATACCGGTGCTTCTCGAGGAGACGATCGACGCCCTTGCCGTGAAGCCCGGCGGAAGGTACGTGGACGGCACGCTCGGGCGGGCCGGGCACGCGAAGGAGATAATCGCCCGAGGAGGGGTGGTCCTCGGCATCGACCGCGACGAGCAGGCCCTCCGGGAGGTTGGGGAAGTCGCTGGGCTGAAGGCCGTCAAGGGGCACCACGGGGACATAGATTCCATAGCGCGAGGAAACGGCTGGGACGAGGTGGACGGGGTGTTGCTGGACCTCGGGGTCTCGAGTCCGCAGTTGGACGAGGCAGAGCGCGGGTTCAGCTTCCTCCGGGAAGGGCCCCTCGACATGCGCATGGACAGGTCCGGTGGCCCGAGCGCGGCGGACATAGTGAATTTCGAGAGCGCGGAAAGGTTGGAAGAGATCTTCCGCGAACTGGGAGAGGAGCCGAACGCCCGGCGGATTGCACGGGGGATCGTGGCGGAACGCGTACCTAGGCCGTTCCGCACGACGATCGACCTTGCGAACTTCGTCGAGCGGCTCGTCTGGAAACGCGGCGGACGCCATCCGGCGACGCGCGTCTTCCAGGCGCTCCGGATGGCGGTAAACGACGAGATGGGCGAGCTGGAGAGGGCGCTTGAAGGCGGTCTCAGGCTGCTGGCCCCGAGCGGGAGATTCGCGGTGATAACTTTCGAATCGCTGACCGACCGGGTCGTGAAGCAGTTTTTCTCCAGGCACGTCGGCAGGATGGTGTCGCTGCAGCAGGGCGGCGAGAGATGGGAGGGCGAGGAGCCGAGGGCGCGGCAAGTGGCGCGCAAGGCGATCGTCGCCGGAGACGAGGAACTCAATTTCAACCCGAGGGCCAGGAGCGCAAAGCTCCGGGTCGTCGAAAAGGAGGGCAAGGCATGAAGAAAAATCGCAAGATGTCGCGGAAGATGTCGGTAGTCACCGTGCACTTCATGCACATGGGTGCCGTGCTTCTGATGCTTTTCGTGATGGTCATAGTCAACCTTCTCGCGTCGTCCAGTTGCAAGCAGCTGGACAACGCCTGCTGCGCGAAGGAGGCTGAGCTCAAGAAGCTCCAGGACGAGTTCGACCGGGAAAGCGCGAAGTGGGCGGAGATGACGACGAACGAGAAGCTCGAGGAGGCGCTGCTCAAGCACGGACTTGCCATGCACGCGCGCAAGCCGTCGCAGGTGGTCTGGATGCGAAAGGACGGCACGCCGCGCCCGGCGCAGCTTTCCCTCGCGAAGGCGGGGCAGCGCGCGCGCGCTGCCGCGACCGCGGCGGCTTCGTACGGCGGAAAGTCCAAGCGGGGCCGCTGACGCGATGGCAATGCGCGGCGAGAACGTCCGATTCTGGCTGCCCGCCGTCCTGCTGATGGGCTTCATGGCGTTCAGCGCGCAGAAACTGGTGCGTTCGCACGTTGACGCGGACGTTACGGCGCCGCGCTACGAGTTCGAGCGCAAGCTTCCCGGCCGCAGGGGCGCGATATACGATTCCGGCGGCATTTCCCGACCGCTCGCCAAGTCCGTTCCCGTCTGGGAGTACAGGCTGGACCCCGTGGCGCTTACCAACGCGGTCGTCCGCCGCCGCGGCGAGCGCCCCAGGAAGCCCGAGGCGATAGTCCGCACGATTGCGGACGCGCTGGGGCTAGACTATCGCAGGGTGCTGGCGATGAGCCGGAAGACGTCCAACCGCTACCAGTATCTTTCGCAGTCGTCGGACCAGGACGCGCACAAGATACTCGCAGATTCGACGCTTGTCGCGGGCGTAGTGATAGAGGACAGGCAGCCGAGGCAGTATTTCCAGGGACGCCGCCTTTCGCATGTCCTGGGGTCCGTCAACGCCCAGAACGAGCCGTCCGCCGGAATCGAGCTCAGGTTCGACAGGGAGCTGTCCGGCGTGCCGGGGATGATCCACGGAAAGAAGGACGCGCGCGGGCGCGAGCTCTACGACAAGCGCATAGAGACCATTGCGCCCGTTCCCGGCGCGGACGTGTTCCTGACGATCGACCACAACCTGCAGTACGAGGCGGAAATGGCCCTGAAGTGGGGTGTCAAGGAGTACGAGGCCGGGTCCGGCTGGTGCGTCGTGCTCGACGCGAAGACAGGCGCGGTGCTCGCGATGGCGTCCTTGCCGGACTTCCATCCGCTTCAGTTTGGAAGGGCCGAGGAGTCCGCCCGGATCAACAGGGCCGTGTCGTACACCTACGAGCCTGGCAGCGTCATGAAGGTCATAACCGCGTGCGCCGGCATCGAAAGCGGCTTCGTGCGCCCGGATTCCCTGTATTCGACGGACCGGTACGACGAGCGGTACTACAAGCTCCCCGGTGACGGCTCGCACGTCTGGGAGCCTCGCATGTCGGTCAAGGACGCGATAGTCCACTCGTCCAACATCGTAATCGGCAAGCTTGGCTACGACCTCGGCCCGCAGCGGCTGTGGACGACTATGAAGGCGTTCGGGTTCGGGGCGAAGACGGGGATCGAGCTTCCTGGCGAGGAAGTCGGCATACTGCGTCCGTGGCAGAAGTGGGACAAGGCCACCTGGTCGCGCGCGCCGATCGGGCAGGCCGTCTCCGTCACGGCGATACAGCTCGCGTCCGCGTACCAGGCCATCGCCAATGACGGCGTCCGGATGGCGCCGTACATCGTGGACCGCGTCGTGGGGGCGGACGGCTCGGAGCTGTACAGGCCGTCCGCGGACCGCGGGGTGCGCGTCATATCGGCGAAGACGTCGCGCACGGTCAGGGAGATGATGCTGGGAGTGGCGTCTCGCGAGGGCACGGCGAGGCGCGCCGCGATGCGCGGGTATTCCGTCGCGGGCAAGACCGGGACGGCGCAGAAGGCGGCGAACGGCAGGTATGTGGACGGGCTCTACCGCGCGACTTTCTGCGGAATCGTGCCGTCCGGCGTCGTCAAGCGCCAGAGCGGCGACGAGGCGCCGGCCGAGCCGAGGATCGTCGCGCTCGTCACGCTGGACTTCGACAAGCGCACGAGGTTCCACCAGGGCGGCAATTCCGCCGCGCCGGTGTTCAGGAGGATTGCTTCGATGGCAATGCGGTACCTGACTGTCGAGCCTGACCGTCCTGACGAGCTGATGGACGAGGTTGAAGACGACGAATTCGACCGCATGGTGGACGAGCGCGCCGCGTCCGCCGCCGGCGCCGCCGCACCGTAGAATCGCGGCAGTTGCGCGCGGAGGGGGCGTTTTGATAAAATATTAGCGCTATGACGATTGTCTTCTGGGGAATCCTACTTGGAATTCCGCTCCTCGCCTTCGGCGGGGTTTCCGTGTATTCGCCGACTCTTGCGCGGCGTTTCGCAGCGTGGTTCAGGTCCTCTCGCTCCGTTGCGGCTGCCCTGACGGCCGTGGCGTGGGCGTGGACGGCCTGGGAGGTGATGACGTTCGAGGTGAACATCTTCCGCGAGTTCTTCGTGGGGGTTCCGGTGCTGGGGCACCTCATGTCCGTCTTTGCCTTCCTGTTCGACCATTTCTGGGCCGTCGCGCCGGTTCTCGCGTACCTTACCTTCGTCTGGATGCCGAGGAGCCTGTCGGTCCGGGCGCTCACGGGCATCCTCATGCTTATACCGGCGGAGCTCTTCAAGACGACGCGGCTCCTCGTTCCCGCCTCGGGCGTCGCTCCCGTGCACATCTTCGTGGTCACCGCCTACGTCGGCGCGGTGGTCGGCATGTACGGGATGTTCTACCCGTGGAGGCTCGAGAAGGGGCTGGACCTCGTCCAGCGCACTGACCTCGGCGCGCGCGTCTTCGGCGCGGCGTGCGCCGCGCTTGGGCTGGCCCTGGTCGTAACGGGGGCTGCGATATGACCCAGTCCGCCAAGAGGGGGGCAGAATCATGAAAGACGTCCTGACGATCCTCTTCACCGTATTCGGCGGGCTCGGCATATTCCTCCTGGGGATGAAGCACCTCTCGGACGGCCTCCAGGCCACCGCGGGGAACGGCCTTCGCAGTTTCATGGCGAAGGCGACCAGCCACCGCATCGTCGGCATAGGCTCGGGCATCGTCTCGACGATGATAGTCCAGTCGTCGTCCATCATAACCGTCATGCTCGTCGGCTTCGTCTCGACGGCGCTCATGACGCTCCCGCAGGCGTTCGCGGTGCTGATAGGCGCGAACGTGGGCACCACCGCGACGATCTGGATCATCGCCTATGCGCCGGACCCGCAGCTCATCGGGTTCGTCGGCCTCGGCCTTGGCGGGGTGCTCTACTTCTTCCTGCGCGGGGAGCGCGTCCACAACGTCGGGCTTACCCTCATCGGGCTCGGTCTCGTCTTCCTCGGCCTCTACTTCATGTCAAAGGGCGTCTCGCCGATCCGCGAGAACCCGCAGTTCTCGTCCCTCTTCACCCGCCTCTCGGCCGAGAGCTACGCGGGCGTGTTCGCCGTCGCGGCCATCGCTGCGGTGTTCACGGCGGTCGTCCAGTCCTCGGCCGCGACGATCGCCATCGCGATGGCGCTCGCCACGCAGGGGCTCGTCACATACGACGTCGCGATAGCGGTCCTCTTCGGCGCGAACGTCGGCACCACGGCGACCGGCTGGATCGCGGCGATCGGCGGCACGGCGGACGCGCGGCGGACGGCCCTTGCGCACACGCTCTCCAACCTCTTCGGGTCGCTCGCGCTGATCTGGTTCTTCCCGCTCTTCGTCAGGTTCGGCCATGCCGTCTTCCCGAGCTGGAACGTCGCGGATACTGTCGTCGTTTCCGGCCGCGAGGTGAGCGCGTACACGCACATGATGGCTCCGATCGCCGTGACTGACACGCTCTTCGCGATCTGCCGCGGGATACTTTTCTTCCCGCTCGTGAAGCCGTTCTGCCGACTGGTGGAGCGCCTGGTGCCGCAGCCTGAGAACGAGAAGCCCCACCTCTCCTCGCTGCGCATAGGCGCGAGGATATCCCCCGTCATCGCGTGTGACCAGGCGCTCATGGAGGTGGACTTCATGAAGCGCTCGAACCTCGAGCTCCTCGACTGCGCGCGCAAGGTGCTTTCCGGGGAGACGGAGGAGGACGACGGGCCCGAGAAGCACATCGTCCACCGCGAGGACATCCTCGACAACGTCCAGCGCGAGGTGACGGAGTTCCTCGGCAGCATGATGTCGAAGCGCCTGCCGCGCGAAGTCGCGGACCGGGCGCAGAGGCTACTCAGGCTCACGGACGAGCTCGAGTCCGTCTCAGACGAGTGCGCGCAGGTGCTGAAGGTCGTCAAGCGCCTCAGGAAGCAGAACCAGACGATGTCCGAGCAGTCCGTCGCGCTGCTCCTCGACGTGCACGACAAGGTGGCTTCGCTTGCGGCGGACATAACGCCGCTCATACGCTCGCCGCGCGTCGCGTTCGACCTCGGCGCGCTCCAGCGGCGCTCCTCCGAGCTGCACGAGTTCATCCGCGAGTGCCGTCGGCTCCAGCTCGGGCGCGTGGGTCCGGAGGACCCCGGCTCGGCAATAAGGGTGCTCGGCGAGCTCGACGTAATCAACGCGTACGAGCGCATCCGCGCATACTACCTCAACTGCGCGGAGACGCTTGCAGGCGGCAAGCGTACGTGATTCGTCCGTTGGATTTTTTCAACTTCCCACTTGCGCGTCTTAGCTCCGAAGTGATATACTAGTTTTATCATGAGTTCAAACCTGACGAATTTCGTAGGCGGCACCTTGGCGGCCCTGGCGGTGTTCGCGTCCGCAGGGGCGCGCTCGCAGGAGGCGGCGTCCGAAGGCGACGAGAACAAGATCGACGAGGCCCTCAAGGCCGAGATAAGCTACGTCGAGGCGCTGGTCGACAGCGGGTTCCCCGATTTCGCGGAGACTGTGATCGCGGCTACAAAGAAGAAGTGGCCCGAGGCCGACGCGCTGTTTTTCGCGATTGAGATCCGCGGCATGCTCTCCCTGGGCAAGTTCGACGAGGCCGAGAAGCGCATCGCGGCGTTGCCCGACCGCAATGGCTCGAAGTACTGGGCGGCCCGCCTCGAGGTCGCCAACAACTTTTTCGCGCGCGGCAAGAAGAAGGAGTGCTCGGCGATCTACGACGAGTTCTTCAAGAAGTTCGAGAAGCCGCCGAAGGAGCTGAGGGACTTCTACCTGCAGGCGTGCTACGCGTGGGGCCAGATCCTCGTGGGCGACAAGCGCTTCGACGAGGCGACGAAGGTCTACGAGCGCCTCCTCGGCATGCTCAACAAGAAGACGAACGAGGACGACGCGAACACGTGGTGCAACGTGGCGTGCGAGACGTCCGAGATGTACCTCCACCTCGCGACGGCGAAGGCAAAGCCCGCCGACCGCAAGCCGTTCCTTGACTCGGCCAAGAAGCTCGTCGACCAGCTTCTCTGGGAGCAGGGCAGGCCGGTCTACTTCGGCCGCGCCATCGCGATGAAGGCGAACATCGAGCTTCTGAAGGGCGACGTCGCGAAGGCTCAGGCCACGATCGACGACTACATGGAGCAGCTCGTCGACCTCCACAAGGCCATTGCCGACTTCGACCCCGACGGCAAGAAGGGCGTTCTCAGGCAGTCCCCGATGCCGCTCTGCCGCTACATGCTGGCCGATATGCTCTGGAAGGAGGCTCAGGCCGAGCTCAAGAAGCCCAAGCGCGACGACGAGCGCATCAAGTCGCTTCTCTTCGGCGAGAGGACCAAGAGCGGCAAGCGCAACGGCGCAGGCGCGTTCAACCACGCGCTAAACGTCTTCGTTAGGTACCCCGAGTCCACGTGGTCGTCGCAGGCGGGCGACCTGAGCGAGGAGATCCGCCAGTTCGCCGAGCAAACGTACGGCAAGCCGATCAAGACGACCGTCACCGCCGAGCAGCGCGCGAAGGTGCGCGCGATGCAGTTCCGCGCCGCCGACGAGAAGTTCGCCTCGGGCGAGTACGCGGAGGCGATTTCCGACTACGCGCAGGCGCTCTCCCACTACCCGGAGGGCAAGGAGTCCATCCGCGCAGTCGAGAACACTGCCACGGCCTACCTGAACCTGATGGCCCGCAACAAGGACGCCAAGGACAAGGTCGAGGGCTGGCGCATCGACGCCGACGCGGTGGAGGGCTATATCGCCGAGCGCTTTGCGGGCCACAATGACCGCGCCGTGATGACCGAGGCCGGCGACGCGGTGCTCCGCCTTGCGGCGCTCGAGAAGCAGCGCGGCGAAATAGCCCGCGCCGACAGGCTCTACAAGGAGTTCCTCCTCAACTACCGCCGCCACGTGAACGCGGCCCTCACGGCGGCCTCGATGGCCGGCGAGGCGCAGCGGGCGGAAAAGTTCGCCGACGCAGCATCTCTCTACGAGATCATCTGCCGCAACTACACCAACTCGGTCCAATACGCGGGTGCGCTCGTCAACCTCTCCGTATGCCAGGAGAGGCTCGGGAACCGCAAGGCGGCGATCGACAGCCTCGGCAAGTATGTCGCGGTAGAGAAGAGCCGCCTGAAGAAGACGCAGGCGCAGATGCAGCTCGCGATGCTCTACCAGAAGGACGGGCTGGACATCTTCAAGTCCGCCGAGACGAACGAGACGCCCGAGGCGGTTTCGAAGCAGCTCTCCGTCGGTTCCGCCCAGATCATCCGAGGCATCATGCAGTTCCAGGGCTTTGCCGCGACGTGCGAAAAGGCGCTTGCCGACCCGTCGGTCCCGGCGGGCGAGAAGACGCAGTACGGCGAGCTCCGCGAGGCGGCGCTGTACCTCGCGGGCGACTGCTGGGGCCGCATCACCAAGCCCGAGGAGAAGCTGGGGGCGTTCCGGAAGAAGTCCGTCGACGCGTTCGAGGCGTACGTGAAGCAGTATCCAAAGGGCAAGTACGCGAAGGCCGCGTACGTCAAGCTTGGAACTCTCTACACGGCGCTCGGCGACGTGGCGGGGTCGAGGAACGCGCTCGGCCGACTCTCCAAGGAGTTCCCCGACTCCGACGAAGCCAAGAACGCCATGCCGCGCCTTGCCAAGAACCTCATTGAGATGGGGCTCGTGAAGGAGGGTACTGAGATATACGCGAACATGCTCAAGACGGACGGCTCGTACACGGCGCACCAGTTCGTGAACGCCGGCGAGGCGCTCATCACGGCGAAGAACTGGGACCTTGCCGACCAGGCGTTCGAGAAGGCGATTGCGAAGGCGGGCACCAACCAGGTGTCGACCGTCGCCAAGGCCCGCATCGGCCAGGCGAGCGCGCTCTTCCGCCAAAAGGCCTACGCCGAGGCCCGCAACCAGCTTGACATCTTCCTCGCCGACGAGAAGATGTCGAGGCTTCCGATTGCCGCGGAGGCAAACCTGCTCCTGGTCGAGGTCGCGTCCGAGCAGGGCCGCACCGAGAAGAACGACCAGCTCAGGATCAAGAACTTCAACGCGGCCGTCGGTGCGGTCAAGAAGCTCCGTGCGTACTGGAAGTCGAAGCCCAGGCACGAGCAGGACTCGGTGGCCCTCATGAGCGCCGACATCGTCGTCAGGCGCATGCAGGCGGAGGACGCGATGGGCCTCAAGGAGCAGGCGACGGAGTCCTGCAAGAGCGCCGCGCAGATGTTCCAGACCTTTCTGCAGACGCACGGCGTCGACGAAGACCACCCGTTCGACAAGATGTCCGCCGGCGAGATCGCCAACCTCGAGCGCTGCTATGCGACGATGGTCCCGCTCTTCTCGCGCCTGGGCAACGATCAGGCAGACGTCGTGCTGAAGCTCGGCCAGGAATACCTGAACTACTTCCCCAACGGCAAGGCACGCACGGAGATCGTGAACTGCATCAACCGCGCCAAGACCGCCGGCGTGCATGTTCCGGCCGCGCAGACCAAGCCTGCAGAGGAGCAGGGGCCGGCCGGGGCGGCTGGCGCAGCCGGGCAGGCACCCAAGAACCCCGAAAGCAATCAATCTGAAGGAGACAACTCAAATGAATAAACTCGCAGCGGCCGCAGTCGTGGTCCTGGCGGCTTCGTCCGTCTGGGCCGTTCCTGGTACTATCAGGACAGTCAACAATGACCAGAAGAGCGGCGACATCAAGTGGCAGCGCAGCAGCAAGAGCTACGTGCTGACATTCAAGAAGGGGAAGACGGACGTCAGCGCGGAGTACCCGATTTCCGACGTCGCCAAGCTCGACGTCGACAAGCCCGCCAACTACGACAAGCTCGTCGATATGGTCTCGCGCGGACAGGGCGCCGGCGCGATCGCGGGGCTTACGGCCATCGTCAACGAGTACAAGATGCTTCAGTGGGACAAGGCGGCGGGCCGCTACCTTGTCGAGGCGTATCTCAGCGCAAACAACGCCCAGAAGGCGTACGAAGTCGCGACCGGTATCATCGGCGACGACAAGTCCGCCGCGTGGAGCGGCGACCTCGCGCCGGCCTACTGGCAGGCTCTTCTCAAGCTCGGCAAGAACACGCAGCTCGAGAACTGCCTCAGGAAGGCCGCGTCGTCCGGCGACCGCGGCACCAGCGCCGAGGCTCTCGTCATGCGCGGCGACATGATCCTTGCCAACGGCGGCGACACTCCGGACGCCTACCGCCAGGCACTGACCGATGCGTACCTCCGCGTAGCGCTCATGT
>JAEEGL017159373.1_pt1 | contig 10260 bp, 11 predicted proteins | sample 9134231 | NCBI WGS metagenome assembly JAEEGL01 (sample SAMN16246548, study PRJNA631951) | gut metagenome | biome: gut microbiome; feature: rumen; material: fiber-attached | host: Bos | place: Iran: Karaj | collected 2018-10 | reverse complement strand
GACGGTCGGTATCTGTCCGGCAACTATGCCCGGAATTGCCTCATACATACCGCTCATGAAACACATCAGTCCCTCGCCGCCGGAATCGACTACGCCGGCTTCCTTCAGGACAGGAAGCATTTCAGGGGGTTTTTGCAATGGCTCGTAACCGGCCTCAATCACCTGCTTGAATTATGATACAAGATCATATTCCTTTACAATATTCTCGTCTTCTCCGTCTGTTTCAGTAAGTTCCAATGCTTTTTCCGACATAGCCTTTACTACAGTCAGGATCGTTCCTTCCTTCGGCTTCATAACAGCTTTGTAAGCTGTTTCAGTCGCTTTCGCCATTGCAACGGCCAGCACAGGTGCTTCAAGAGGCCTTTCCTCATCACGGATATTTTTGATAAATCCGCGGAGAATCTGTGAAAGAATAACGCCGGAATTACCGCGCGCACCGCGCAGCGAGCCGGACGAGATTGCCTTGCAGACCTGCTCTTTTGAAGCGTCATCAGGCAGAGCTGCGATCTCTCTTACAGCCCCCTGTAAAGTCATAGACATGTTCGTGCCTGTATCGCCATCCGGTACAGGGAACACGTTTAACATATTGATCATTTCTTTATTATCTTCAAGCTTCTGCGCACCTGCGATAAACATAGCGCGCATCAGATTGACATCAATCACATTCAGTGCCAATTTTGACTTCCTCCTCATTGGTCTTGACTGCTTCAGTCGATCACACGAACTCCTTCAACAAAAATACGAATCCGGGCAACGGGCATACCGGTGAATTTCTCAACCTGGTACTTCACGTTCTCGATCAAGTTTTCAGCAACAGTTGGAATATTGACACCGTAAACAGTGATGATATGAAAATCAATGTAGATCTCATTGTCGTCAGACATTACCACCTTCACACCGCGCGTAAGACTCTCTTTCTTTAAGAGCCTCACCAGACCGTCTTTCATGCTGACGGCAGCCATACCGACTATACCAAAGCACTCTACTGCTACGCTTCCGGCATATTTGGCAATGGCTTCAGGGCGGATGCTGATCATCCCAAGATCATTATTCATGCTACCCTTCATGATTAACCTCCTAACGGTAAATCCTACAACGTAATATTATAATCTTTCGGACTGCCTGATGCAAACTATCAGTTTCTGAAACTGTGGATAGGAGCAGGTATGCGACCGCCTCTGTCAACAAATTCACTGCAGTCACAGCGGTTTACAGGCATAACGGGCGCATCGCCGAGCAAGCCTCCGAAATGAGCAAAGTCTCCCACTTCTTTTCCTATCACGGGAATGATCCTCACGGCCGTTGTCTTCCCGTTCACCATACCGATCGCCATTTCATCGGCAATAATGCCTGCTATGGAAGTTGAAGGCAGGTCACCGGGAACGGCGATCATATCAAGCCCGACAGAGCAGACGCATGTCATCGCTTCGAGCTTTTCTATTGTAATACTCCCCGCCTCAGCAGCTTGAATCATAGAATGATCTTCGCTGACCGGGATAAAAGCGCCGCTCAAGCCCCCTACATTAGATGCAGCCATCACGCCACCCTTTTTAACCTGATCATTGAGCATGGCAAGTGCCGCCGTTGTACCGGGAGCTCCGGCACTCTCGAGTCCCATTTCCTGCAGGATATCAGCGATGCTGTCACCCACAGCCGGTGTAGGAGCCAGTGAAAGGTCAACGATACCGAATGGAATATTCAGTTCAGTGCTGGCGCGTGCAGCTGCCAGCTGACCGATCCTCGTGATCTTAAATGCAGTCTTCTTGATCACATCGCACAGTTCTCTGAAATCTTTTCCGTGCGCTTTAGTGAGTGCATGACGAACCACACCGGGACCGCTGACACCGACATTGATGACACTGTCACCCTCTGTCACTCCCAAAAAAGCACCGGCCATAAAAGGATTATCATCTGGAGCATTACAGAGCACTACAAGCTTTGCGCAGCCGATCGAATCCTGATCTTTGGTCAGCTCAGCTGTCTCGCGAATCACGTCTCCCATCATACGGACGATATCCATATTGATGCCGGTTTTTGATGATCCTGCGACAACAGAAGCACAGACACGTTCTGTTGAAGCAAGCGCTTCAGGAATTGAACGGATAAACATCTCCTCCCCTGCCGTCATATCTTTTGACACAAGAGCGGAGTATCCGCCGATAAAATTAACACCGATCTCAGTCGCCGCTTTATCCAGCGTCTTTGCGATGCGGACATAATCCGAAGGCTTGCGGCACGCCGATGCCCCGATGATGGACGCAGGTGTGATCGACACACGCTTATTGACTACAGGGAAGCCGAACTCAGCTTCTATCTTGTCACCGACACATACAAGATCATGTCCGAGTTTCAGGATTTTATTCTGAATATTATCGCAGAGTCGATCCAGAGAATCACTTATACAGTCGATCAGACTGATCCCGAGCGTGATGGTTCGGACATCGAGATTCTCGGATTCGATCATATGATTAGTTTCGGATACTTCAAACAGATTAATCATGTGAACAGCTCCTTTTAGATGCGGTGCATAGATTCGAAAATCTCTTCTTTCTGACAGTGGATATCCATTCCCAGCTGGCGTCCGAGTTTCTTGATATCTTTTGAGACTGACGCGAACTGATCATCGATTGATGTGGCATCGATGACCATCATCATATTGAAATAGCCGTCCACGATCGTCTGGGAAATGTCGAGGATGTTGATTCCGCGATCAGCTAGATAGGTGCAGATACTGGCAATGATCCCGACCGAATCCTTGCCGACTACTGTAATGACTGCTCTTTTCATAAATCATGTCCTTTTTTAATATTGCAAACACAAGTACTTGTGTCATTATATCATTAAGTCTTCAGCCAACACAAGATTTTATACGAAACGTAAAAATTATCCTTGCATCAGGAAATCTTTTCTGATAGAATAGTGACGTTGTCGGATGACAACTCTCAGAAAGAAGCCTATTGGAGGAGGTGTTAACCGTGGCTAAATGCGAAATCTGCAATAAGAATGTCCACTTTGGAAATAACGTGAGTCACTCTCACCGCAAGTCTAGAAAAATGTGGAAGCCCAATGTCAAGTCTGTTCGCGTTAAGACTGAGGGCGGCGGAACGAAAAAGATGAATGTTTGCACCGCCTGCCTTCGTTCCGGTAAAGTTGAACGGGCATAATCAATTAAGCAATAAAAAACCCAGGCTGTTAAAGCCCGGGTTTTTGTTTACTCTTCTATGACGTCCTCTCCATCTTCCAGAGCACGGTCAAGCGTCTCCGATATCTCATCTTCCGTGATCGGATGCGATCTGGCATCGATACGGTCAAAGATATCCGGTACAAGATCCATGATCTTCGTGATCGTATCCTGTTTCTTGATATTGACAAGTCTGGTCTTTCCGTTCTGAATCACCAATATCGAGCTGGGGATCATCTTGGCGCCAACTCCGCCTGACTTCTTGCCTCTGGAGTCCTGAGCCAGAACACCCGTTCCCATTGCAAAAGACACTTCCATCAGCGGTATCAGCGTCATCCCGTCAACATATATGGGATCACCGACTACTGTCTTGGAAGAGACAACATGATCGATACCGTCAAACATAGATCTTACCGCACCTGTGAATCCGTTTTTATTTCCGTTATTATCTTTATTATTACTCATGCAGCCTCTCCTTCCTTGATGACTTCCATGGAATGATCCATTTTCTTTTTGAAAGATTTAAAATCCTTGATCGTTCTCCATAAATTGATATCCAACAATAATGGCAGAGCAAAAACAACTAAACTTCCGATGCGCAGCTTTCCTTTTATATCTCCATTCAGATTGACAATGTCCTGATCAAAACAAAGCTCGGGCAATTCGATTCGGTCAATATGCGGATAGATGGCGGATAAAACGGCTGACAGTCTGGCCGTTGTACACGGATCGTCAAATCCAAGCTCGCCTTCGATCATGACCCTTGAAGGCAGAAGTTTATGTCCCAGCTTTTTAAGTCGTTTTATAAAATGTCTTGCAATCTTTCTGTGGCTCTTTTCTGTAAGAAATGCCAAGACCTCTTCTTTCGCAAATCTGATCTCATTTATCGTATCATAGATTCTGTCAAAAGTGAATCGACCTTTCCTCTTTGGCTCTTTAGCCTCGGATGACTTTTCTTTTTTCTTTCTCTTTTCTTTTTTCTTTTGCTTTTCTTCGTCCTCCAGCAACTGTACCGGTTTTATCTTATCCTCTTTCTCGTCCTCTTCAGTTTTTGAAACAGCTGTGTTTTCTGACTGTTTCTCTTCTTTCGTTTTGGGAGATTCCTCTTTTTCTTTTTTCTTTTCTTTCCTGTCTGTCTCCGGTTCTTCATCATCGCCTGTAAGCGGGAACTTCTTCCATGCGATCCTCAAGCGCGCATCAAATTCTTTATGCTTAAGCTCACACATAAACTTGATGAGCTTCAGAAGCCAGCTGGCGTTGGCCTCCAGCGTCAGCTCATTCAGATCTTTCGTCACATGGAACAAAGCGCGGTACCTGAGCGGCACAAGCGTCACGATCAGGAGGATCAGCACAATAAAAGCCAGGATGCCCAGAAGGATCCATCCAAGTACTTTCAGAATTGTCAGAAGAATGGTCAAAGCCATGTGATTACTCCCGTCGGCGTATCTTCAAGCAGTTGACATACGAATCGTTTAAGGTCGATCGAACCGGTAGCAGCAATAGCGTCCTCAGTCATTTTCATGACCAGATGTTCCGCTTCTTTCCTACTTTCGGCAAATCCGATAACCACAAGCTCATCAGTCGGATAACAGGGCTGATAGAGCTGCCGGCATTTTATGATCTCTATCTGATCATCAGCGCGGCGGTTCAGGACGATAACATGGAGATTCCCGACATTTTCCTGCCGGCTGATCTGCTGTTTGAGATCAGCTCTTTTATATTTTAATTTGTCGGTGGTATACACCTTTTCCATGATTCTCATCATTATGACCTCTTATTGATTATAATAAGCGTCAAAAACACTTTTTGCAACGGCGATAGCAGTCGCTCCGCTCTGATCGGCACTCTCTATGACTACCGCAACAACGATATCAGGATGATCAACATTGGCATAGCCGACAAACAACGAATGACTCTTGTTTTTATCGCTTGAATACTCAGCTGTTCCTGTCTTGGCTGCAGCTGTATAAGACCCCGAATTGAGTGCGCGGCCCGTACCGTCAGTTACCACAGAGCGCATATACCGTTGTAATACAGCAGCCTCTTCAGCAGAGAGAAGTTGCTTGTATGATTTAGGCGAGTATTTTTTGACGTTCTTATTCTGATCATTATTTATCTCTGTTACGAGATATGGCTTCATGAGCAGTCCGTCATTTGCGACAGCGCATCCGATCAAGGCAAGATGATAAGGACTGATCTGGGTATTTCCCTGTCCCATGGCCGTCATCATCATTTCACCGGGTCCGGTATCTTTGTCTACGACGAATTGACTCTTTTTAGCAGGCAGCTGACTGGGAAGCTTCTTGTTGAACAGCAGAGAGTTCGCTGTTGTTCTGTATTTTGCCGGATCCAAGTGAAGACCGATATTGACAAATGAAGCATTGCATGAATTGGCAAATGAACTCTCGAGATCTTCCATCCCGTGTGCGGCTCCGTTATAACAATGAATGGTCGTGTCACTATAGGTATAAGAGCCGTTGCATTCATAAGCATAATTGGCATCGGTTCCGTTCTCCCGCAGATATTCAAGTGCTGTCACGATTTTAAATGTGGAACCGGGTGCGTAAGCGCCCTGAGTCACACGGTTTAGTAAAGCACTGTTCGGGTCACTGTTCAATTGATCCCATTGTTCTGAAACAGACTCGGGATCGAATGTCGGATTCGAGTACATAAGCAGGACCTTGCCCGTATCCGGTTCTATTGCGACAGCTGCGCCTTTATTGGAGCCGAGAGACTGCGCCGCGGCTTGCTGAAGATTAGTGTCGAGCGTTGTGACGACCGTATCTCCCGGATTCTTTCGGCTTTGCAGATCATTCTTAAGCTGTTCCAGATATGATGCATGTGAAGTAAGAAGCTCAAAGTTAAACACCGATTCAAGCCCGGCCTTACCCTTGGAATCGTAGCCGACAACATGCGCGAACAGGCTTCCGTACGGGTAGCTGCGGTACTGTTCTCCGTTATCCGTTGTAACTGTCTCGGCAAGCACCTGCCCGTTTCTGTCTACAATGGGACCGCGCGCGATGTGCTCGGCCATCGAATCCAGACGGGCATTATGCGGGTCACGAATGAACGAGCGCGCTCTTACCTGATTAAAATAGACAAGATAAGCCATCATGCAGATGAACAACGCGACGAACCCGTATGTCAGGGCTGTCAGCTGGCGATTTCGTTTTCTCCTCGCTTTTTCTTTCGGAGACGGAGGAAGCTTTTCCTCCTGAAAATCATCCAGATTCTCAGGTCTGCGCACTTTTTTCCTCCGAACACGTTGTTGGGGACGCTGCGGCGCCGGGCGCACAGGGATAGTGCCGGGTTCTTCGACCTGGCTGATGATATTTTCTTCTAATGATCCGTCATAGACTTCACGATCCTGATTAAAGTCAAGGATCTCAATATGAAAATCATCTGGATCTTTGCCTTTTTTTCTCAATGATCTTTTCCTCATCTTCACGCAGCAGGTAAAGTCCCTGCACGATTGCAAACATCACCATTGTACTGATCAGCGAACTGCCGCCGTAGCTCACCAAAGGAAGCGTGACTCCTGTAGAAGGAATGAACTTGATCACGCCGCCAATATTTAAGAAGGTCTGGGCAATATAACAGGTTCCCAGTCCCAGGGCAATCAATTTATAAAACACAGAGCGAAACTTCATCGCAACATTTAAAAACATGATATAACAACTCAGACAGATCAGGATCAGGCACAGGCCAAAGAACACGCCCAGTTCCTCGCACAGAGCAGAAAAGATAAAATCGCTCGTGGCCACAGGAATGGTTTCGGGCATGCCCTGGCCTAATCCCATACCAAACCACCCGCCTGTTCCTATCGCAAACAGAGACTGAGCGACCTGATAACCCTGCGGATCATAGTTGCCGAGAGGATCCTTCCAGGCAATGACACGGTCACGTACATGCGAGAATAAATGATAGGCTGCGATCGCGGCGAGTGATCCGGCAAAGAGACCCGCAATCGGATATAACGCTTTTCCTGATGCTGCGTACAGCATGACAAGATAGACAACAAAGATAATCAGCGCTGCGCCGAGATCCTTGGAAATGACAAGAATCAACACATGAAGTGCGGCAACAGCTGTGGTAATACATACATTCCTGAAATCATGCTCACGATATAAACTTGCGGCCACGAAAAAGACAAAAAGGAGTTTGACAAATTCAGATGGCTGAATATTGATCGGCCCAAGCGAAAAACCGAGTTTAGCGCCATTGCTGATTCCGCCGGCTACTAAGACCGCCATCAGCGATATGATCCCGACTCCTCCGTAAAGTATCTTAAGATCAGCCAGAGAACGTACTTTCCTGATGATGACCGGTACAACCAAACTGACGATCAGCGCAGCGCACATAAAGACGAACTGGCGAATGCCCTGGTTGAACCGGAGTCTGGTGATCATGATCAGTCCTATTGCCAGAAGCATCAGCATATGATTGAGAAGCACACGTGCAATACGCGGATAAAGCGTGGTATATAAAATGATTGCAGACAAAAAGAAAACGACCTGCAGTCCATAAAAGATAATCATCTCTTTGCTCGGATCCTCAAGGTAGAGAACAAAGAAACAAATGAAATGAAACAGGATCGTCAGGACGTTTTGTTTTGCATACAAAGAACGCTGTCTTCTCTCCTCGTCATAAGTAAAAACGAGAAAGCTGTACAGCGTGTACAGAATAATGATCAGAATGATCATATATTTCGAAAAATGAATGATCAGATTACTCATAGAATTCCCTTATCCCAATGTCCTTTGGTATAACGATAAGAACATGTCTCACACTCCCCGGTAAATAAACCCAGAACTTCACGGATGAGGTCAGGCGATTCTGTTGTGAAATCAAAACGATAACCTGTTCCGTTCAGCTGTTTCAGAGCTGCAAGCCTGGTGTGCAAAGAAACAGGCACGGAATTATACAAGATATTATAACAGGAATCGCATCTGTTTTGAACTCTAAACTTCTCTCCTTTCCTGTCGGTCATAGTGGAAAAACCGCTCGAGTGCGCACAGCCAGAACTGTTCTTTTTTATACACTGAGCGCTGATCATACGCGGCACAAATCCGTAGACAAGTACTTCGCGTTCAAATGATGACAGGGTTTCATCGCGTATGATCTCGTATTCTGTATCTCTTATATCTTTATGATGCAGCTCCAAAGGATAACAGCACCCGTCGATTCCGTTCTCGGCTAAAAACCTTACAGACGCACTGTTAAAGGCATACAGAAGAAAATCAGCCTTCATGGGAACAGTGAGCCCGTTCTCTTTCATATATGCAGCTTCATCAATTGAACGGATCAGTACGCCGTCAGTACGATTCAGATATTCGATCCATTCTTTATCAAACACTTCCGGAACGAAGTCTGTCTGCCCGTCAAAACGGACCATATGCGGCAACGCCACCGTAAGTTTCTTAGGACGATCGGAACGATGTGCCATCCGAATCAAATTGTCAAGTTGATTCGGATCATGAAGCCACGAACTCTCAACTGAGATCTCTGTAATATGCGTATTATGAATGACTGCTTCGAACTGATCATGATTTGAGACCAGCACATGCACTTCCCGGTCTTCCTTCGAACACATGTCCCCTTCAACAGCCTCTCTCGCTCTCTCACAGGCGTTTAGAGAAGCTTTGCGCTTATACGCCAAAAGGAGTTCATCCTTGAGTGATTTGAGTGCAAAACGGCGCATCTGATTGAGCTCCCCGACCGGAAGAAATGACTTCTCTTCGATTTCTGCATGTGACCAGCTGATGCAGAAAGGATCACGGTCTGTCCTTGATAGTCTGTCTGTCACATCTTCGTATCTGAGCGGCGCTTTTAAAGCTTCCTGTACAGGCATACGGGAGCTTACTGTTATCTTGGCGTTGCCGGCAGAATACGAAAGCCTGGCAGGAACACCCTCCCTGATCAAGACAGATGCACTTACATGAACTGGGGGCACAACAAAACGAGACGGCGATTTGTTTTCTTTGCTGCCAGCGCGGAAAGAAGGATCATTTTTGGTAATCATAGAAGGGCCGTTACGACGGTCATAGTATCCCGATCCGGTCAAGGTTCTTGAATAAGACGCTAACAGATTAAGATCTTTTTGAGAGACAACAGGATCTGAAGCACTGTCGTTTTCTGATTGTTTTAAATAGAGATCAGTGTACTTGCGGTAAAGTGATGTAACCGTATAGACATAATCTGCACTCTTCATACGGCCTTCTATTTTGAAAGATACAACACCGGCGCGAATGAGTTCAGGAATCCGTGTGATCATGGACAAATCCTGCATGCTCAGCCAATAGCAGCTGTCATGATCTCCTTCATTTCTGTAAGAAAGCCTGCATGGCTGCGCGCATCGTCCCCTGTTGCCGCTGCGGTTGCCCAAAAAGCTGCTGAACAGGCATTTCCCGGAGTATGCGTAGCACATAGCGCCGTGAACAAACGCCTCGATCTCCATTTCCCCCGAGGAGGTCAGTTTCTCTATCTCATCCAGTGAGAGCTCGCGGGCAGGAATCACGCGTTTGATGCCATAATCCTTCAGCAGTTTCATACCGGCATACGAGGCGATGCTCATCTGTGTGCTTGCATGAACAGGCAGATCCGGAAAATTCTCACGCAGCGCTTTACAGAGCCCGAGATCCTGCACGATCACAGCATCCAGACCTTGTTCATATAGCGGGAGAAGCCAATCCAGACACGGCTGCATTTCACTTTCTTTCAGCAGAATATTGACTGTCAGATACAGCTTACGACCCAGCAGATGCACATAGTCGATCGCCCTGATGAGCTCATCCTGATCAAAGTTATGAGCGTAGGCGCGTGCACTGAATTGATCGCCGCCTACATAGACCGCATCAGCACCTGCTGACATGGCTGCTTCGAGACATTCAAACGAACCTGCCGGTGCAAGGATTTCAACTTTTCGTCTGTCCATAATCCAAAGATACCCATCAAAAAAGGAACTTCTGCTTGTGATCGAAGTTCCTTTGTCGTATACACATTAACATCGGTATTGGAACCGATCAGTTTCTGCCTTTGCTGTTTTTAATCTCTGTCTCGAGCTTGACGATCTTCATCTG
>JAEEGL016934264.1_pt1 | contig 10260 bp, 9 predicted proteins | sample 9134231 | NCBI WGS metagenome assembly JAEEGL01 (sample SAMN16246548, study PRJNA631951) | gut metagenome | biome: gut microbiome; feature: rumen; material: fiber-attached | host: Bos | place: Iran: Karaj | collected 2018-10 | reverse complement strand
CGTTTACCATAAGCTTCCCAAGTAAGATTCTCAACAGCATCACCAGCATATAGGAAATTACCTAGTTCCTGATACTTTTTGAGAGCAGTTTGGATTCCTGAACAAACAGATTCTACAGAATAATCTTTTATTATAGTAATATATTCTGGATATTCAACCATTTTTTTTAAATCAGGAGCACCACAATCCATACTACCTACTATAGGAAGATTACATGCTAAAGCTTGTGAGAGTACCATTCCAAAACCATCTTCGCGTGAAGGGAAAATGAACACTTTTGCTTGATGATAGTAGTCTGGGAGCCGTTTTTCGTCAACAGGGTCAATATGAGTAAAATTATCATCTTTAGGAAATGTCAAATCGCCAATCCCGCCAACATGCAGAAATCGTAACCCAGTTTTTTTAACAGCCTCTACTATCAAATCGCACCCCTTGCGTAAGCACCATCCTCCCACCATAATCAAGTCAAACGTCTTCTCAACAGCAGGTGCTGGATAGAACATTGAAAGGTTAACACCACAGGGATTTAAGAAGAGTTTCTCCATCGGATAATGATGAATAGCAAAGCTTCGCTTAACATGTTCACTAAGAATTGCAATATAATCTGCAATCTCATAACCGCTTAATTCGCGTAATATTGCAGAATCGTATTTATTTCTTATTTTTTCCGTTGGCAGTAAACTATCTAGAATCTTCTTTTGTTCCAAAATATGCTTTGATCCACGTTCCAATATCACTATTGAGCCTTGTTTCTTTGCACGCTTTATAGCCGAAAGAAAGCTTCCACTCATAGCAATACAGATATCACAGCGACGCATATAAACTCCTGTGATATAGTCTTGAACATTAATTCTTAATCTCTCCGCCCATTTAAAACGCTTAAAGATTATGCGTTCCAAAAACAAGAAAGGAGCCATCACTCCAATTAAAGAATTATTGCATTTTCTTGGCAATCCAAACATCTCTGCTCGTTTTGTTGGGACAAACGAATAGAGTTTTACATCAAAACCATTCTTATCCAATTCACGGGCCAGATCAAGTACATGGAATCTCCCAGGCGACAAGATGTTTACTTTTATTGCTTTATCCTTCATGAATAATACTTATTATATACCGCATATTATAATTATACGACATTTTTATTCTTATAATAATTATCCTTTACTTATCTGAGTTAAGTATTTCTGACAACACATCAATATAACGCCTCCCATATTTAATATCAGGTTCAATATAATTACCCTCCCCCCATTCATTCCAAGACTTTAGGAAACATATTTGATGATCGGGTGACTTATGTCGTATCATATCAAGAACCATTCTAACATGTTTAGAAAAAAGTTCTGGAGTACAATTGTTTAATATGAGGGATCTTTTTCCACTACGCGGACTATGATCCCAATTTGGATATATTGCAGGATACACATCATCTTTAGCGTCCGTCTCAGGATCAATATAACACATCATATCCCTTGCATAATCTACTACATTACAACCATTCCTAAAAATGAGATTAACAAACTTTCGACATATCTTCTGTATCATACTTTCATAATAGGCGGAATCACCAAGCCTTCCAAAAGTAACTGCATTATACCCTTTTGCCTTTAATTCTTTATATGTGGTTTCTTTAGTTACTCTTCCTACAAAATGTATACCAGGGAAACCATTTTTTCGAGCTAAATCATTCCATATATCAATCACATGTTGGGGTAATAGTGTTGGCCTATGAATAAACACCAAAGGCGCACCATCAACTTTTATATAGCGATTAGTCCTAAAAATGGGCAATAACTTGTTAAAATGTCGTATATCATCATCTATAGAATATGTCTGTTCTATCAATAATTTACTATGGCTAATTGAGGTTGTGCCATCCTTATTCCACATCTTAGAATACCAACTCTCATTTGCCCACCCTATACAATATGGAAAATCTGGTTTGCCAGATTGAACTACTTCATAAAAAGGACGCTCCATCAGTTCTTGACCGTTAAACCAATAATGCCAATAGCAAAAACCATATATTCCGGCCTCTTTAGCAAGAGCTGCTTGAGCCTCTCGAGTTTCCGAAAGTCTTAAATCGTAAAAGCCTAAATCGGTAGGCAATTTGGGTTGATAATGATTTCTAAATAACGGTTTGGCCTTACATACATTTGACCACTCTGTAAAACCCTTTCCCCACCAATTATCGTTTTCTATAAATGGGTGAAATTGTGGAAGATAGAATGCAATTACTTTTATATTCTTTAAATTTTCCATAACCAAACTACATCAATCAAAACTAATTCATTTATAAGCAAAGCACATTATTCAAAACAAGGTCCTTTAAATGATTTAACCTAGAAATATAGGATGGTAAAATTTGCTTCATATCTTTTCTCATATTATGTTCATTTATAATCATTTTTTTAAAACTCTCGACAATATCTGAATTTTCTTTTGAATTTACAACAAAAGCATTATCAACATTCAAGTCCTTTGCAATACCTCTTGATTTTATAGAATAACCCAAAGCGATTGTAGGCACACATGTTGCATAAGCAGAAATAACAGCATGCGTCCTGCTTCCTATAAAGAAACGACACCTTGAAATAATACATCTTATCTGACAGTAATTCAAATCATCAATATTCAAAACAGAAATTCTTTGAGAGTCTCCATATTTATTTAATATTAAGTCGGCAATAATTCTATCGTCCTGTCCCTGCCACGTTACATGTGGAATAAGTAAGATATTCAAATCTGTTTCTCTAAATACATAGTCTATTAAGCGAGTAATCTGACAACCAAATGGAGTATTCAAATCAAAACCACCTAAAACATAATTACTAATATTGAGTCCCAATACATTCCCTTTACAAAGCACATTATGCAAAGGAACTTTTTCTGATTTTAATACAAACGCAGGATCTGGGAAACATACTACATTTTTTAGACCAAGATTAACTAAAAAATCATATGTTAACGATTCACGGGCATATATCAAGTCAAAGCGTCTCAATGCTTTTTCTTTTTCTATTGTAAGGTTTTCTGCCCCCATTGAACAACCCCATAAAATACTTTTTATTCCATGAGAATAAGCATAATTTGTGGTGTAAGCAACTTGATTATTGTCATAGCACATCATGTCACCACCTGTAGATAATATAATATCATCTTTATTAGCCTGATTTAGAAAGGCATCATAATTATGTTGAAAAATATAGTTCTTTTGTTTCTCTGGAGCTAGAATTAACTTTCTTTTTACTTTATCAAAAAAGGTCCATTTGGGGGATTCCTGTAAATCGATATAATGATCTACACCAAACTTTCTATCAAGATCGATATCAGTACATAAGCCTATCAGCTTAGATTTATCTTGTCCCAACAAAATAGATGTTCCTTTTGCGATCCCCTCACAACCACGATTACCAGAATTAAGATGTATAGGAAATAAATATTTCATAATAACATTATTTTAACAAATTAAAACAAAACTTCGATTGAGCCATAGCTTTTATTCCTATAAAAGTTTCAGTTCTACGATAGCACAAGAACAATACTATAATTGCAACAGTTATTGCAATTACTGATTCCATAATAAACTCATAGAGACGACCTATATGTAATGAATTACACAAAAACCAATTGATTGTACAAATGAAACAAATTATAAGTAATTTTGAGAAATAGTCAAACATCATACTAAAATAACTTTGGTGAAACACCACCCTACCGACCCTTAAAACAAACGGTATTGTTGTGATAAAAACTTTACAAAAGACTGGTGACATCAAGACACCTTCAAATCCCCAGTATTTTGCAAGTACAATCGACAGAAGGACATTAGCCAAGCCTCCAACAACTTGCAAATCTCTACCTGTTTTAAAATAACCTGCAGCAGTCCGAAAACGTTCTAAAACCTGACAGGAACAATTCAAATAGGAGTTTATAACTATCAAACCAACAACAAACTGACTCAAAATAAACTCTTTGCCCACATTTCCAAGCCATAGGTTTACAAACGAATTAAGAAGTTGGAAGAGACAAATGCTGGAAATGCCATAAACAAAGAATGTAATTAAATTTAATTTCTGATATATCTCATATTGTTTTTTTTCATCTTCTATTGCAACAATATTTCCTATACTCGCAGAAATCGCAGATATAATCATCAAGAAAAATATTTCAAACTGAGACACTAACATCGTATAGTTACTGTAATATCCAACAACAATTGTTACAACGACCACTGAGGTCACGATATTGGTTACAGAGTTAAACAGAACCGACCCTAACCTAAAAACAGTAACAGAGAATACATCTTTAAAGATATTACTAACCTCTTGCTTTGATAACTTCGCTGTTACAGGTTCCTTTAAGTATGGATATAATGAGTCTATTTTATATGCAAACAACAGATTCTTCATTATAATCAAAGCAAGTTTAGACATCAAATACACAATATAATTACGGAATATGAGAAGAACTACGATATCTACTATACAGTTAAGCAAGGAGAAGGCGATTTCATACTTTGTTAGTTTATATTTTTGCTGGTTAGCTTCAATTAATGACTGCTTATAGGCTACAAAAAAATATGATACAGATGATTGTAGCACAAACAGAAAAAAAACTAGATATAAATTCTCGGGAATGGATTGTTCCAGATTCACCAAATATCTCAAAAACGGCATTATTGCGATGCCCAACAATAATATAGTGCAGCCAACAACCAGATAACATTTCTTGTAAAATGCCATCACCGTTTTTATTCTCTCAATATCCGTTATTGCAAGAGGTTTATATAGTAAAAAAGATATTGCAGTTCCTAATCCTAATTCTGATAGTGCTAAAAAAGCTAGAACATTTGTAAACAATCCATTTAATCCTAAATACTCTGCCCCCAGCGTATAAATAAATACAGTTCTGCTAACAAAAGATAATACCAATGTAAGTAATCTTATAGTCACATTGGAGGCTAAGTTAAACGCAGAGTTCTTTGTTCTTGAATTTGCCATTTATTCATTTACCATTAATACTTCGCCTGTCATTATCTGACCATAACGACTGGATAGGAATATAGCAGATTGTAGTAGTTCCCTTAAGTCACTATTCTTGTTCGCTATTATACCATTACATATCATTCCATGATTTGAGAGAGCCTCAGCGAGCCCTCTAATACACATTTCAACATTCTTACGTTTAACACGATTATCCACCAAAGAACCTGTAATGAAAACAGAGCATATTGTAGAATAATTATTAGATTCAACGAGATAATCTACTTCTGTTTGAAGCCATTGGTAAAACTTATACATACTATCTTTCTCGTTATACAGTCCTGACTCACTAATCAACGACATGTTGTCATTATCGTAGAAGACATTTATAATATGTGTAAATGGCCCAACCAAGTTCTTACCAGAGTCTTTTATATCATCTAAACAAAATTGTCCTTTTGTTAATAAAGTAGAATAATATACTTCCTCTTTTTTTAAAACATCCTCTACTTTTATGGATAATTCTGCATTTGTAACAATAATAATATTGTCATTAGCCAGACTTCCACCTGCATATCCATCAGGTATATTGACATTACATGTTTTGTCAACAATAACATCTATGCACCTAGCCCGACCAAAAAATCTCTTAAAAACATTCATTAATCTCATACTCGTTCTCCTGCTGATGCTAAAATAGTTTGACCACTAAGTTTATGTCCAAATGGTGTTGTCAAGAATGCAATCACAGATGCAATCTCCTCTGGTAATGCGACGTGATGTGTAAAAGAGGACGTGCCTGATATATTCTTTCCAAAACTAGTAATACCCATACGTGTGGCAACTGATCCTGGAGCAATTGACAGAATGCAGATTTTTCCTAAGTAATTTTCCGCAATTCCCTTAGTGAATTCAATTACTCCACTTTTAGAAATTCCATAAGGGGTATAACCAAAATGGTTAGAATATCCACAGATAGAAGATACTGTAATAATTATGCCCTCAACACCACGTCCGACCATTTTATCTGCTACAAGAGGAATTAGTAGCATATAGCTTTTCAAATTTGTATTAACAACATCGAAGTAAGTTTTAGAGTCAACCCCTCTAAATATTCTCTCCCTATCCGACTTTTTTAAAATACCGGCGCAATTAATCCATATGTCAACGTTGTAGTTCTCAAACACTTTTTCGACTCTACTCCTAAAAGTTTTTTCATCCAAAGAATCAAGTACAAGGTAGTCAATTTTAACTTTTTCTTTAGTTTTGAGAGTAGATATTGATTCCTTCAGCTTTTCTTCATTACGACCAGCAATGATAACGTTACATCCTTCAGATAATAATCGTTGGGCAGTTGCATAGCCTATTCCGCTTGTTGCCCCAGTAACTACCGCCGTTTTGTCACGTAAAGCACCTCCAGTTACGCTAGTTGTACTATAGGCAGAACGTAATGCTTCATTATATATTAAAGGGACATTTTCTGTATAGTACAATTTGTTTTTAATCTTTTTTATAATACTCATCATTGCTCAATGTTTTATTTGTTGCTATAATACCATTTGATGATAAATCAGACAAGAAACGGCGCATAAAAATTATACTACCACGTTTATTAAGACGAAATCCCCCATCACAGAAAAAACGACTATTACAAATAAAAATGGGATCGTTATGATAATCAAATACTCTTATATTATAATCATGTTGAAACCTACGTAGTTTTTCCCCCAAAAAAAAACTATAAAATTCTTCAGAAAAAAAATGATACAGTTTTTGAGAGATTGGTGGCACTACTAATACTGGCCTAAAATTATTAAGAATACAATATTGAATAATTTGATCAATTTGATTTAAATTAAACTCTACAATTGACATAAGCTGTTCACCAACATCTATAGATTTCAAATTCTTAAGTCCAAACATTTTAATCCAACAATCTGCTAGTTGCTTCATGTTTAAATCTTCTTTCTCCGCAGTGGATGATAAATCCCAATAATCCGTAATATCTTTAACTAATACCTTATCTTTCAAAAATCTTAAAAGGACCTTTGGACGTCTTAGATAGGGGGCATGACTTGATACTTGTTTGAGTATTGAGGAATAAGGAATCAGACTTCTTTTCAGTATATAATAATACAATGAAGAGTCAGAATTTATATCATACCTATAAAAACATGTACATGCAGAAACTGCGATTGCAACTATACAACCAGGAGATAGTTTAGACGAATAATTTCTTAAAACAACATTGTCCATCTCAAGGCTATGATGAGGTAAAGCACAATTAAAACCATTTAGATTTAATTCTTTATATGCATTAAAAGCATACATAGAATAAGTACTCCCCAAATTAATCATACCAATACCATCGGGCATTTTTGAATATCCCTTAATTGGCATAATAATATTCTGATAAAAGTTTGTTTTATAGAACAAAATTACCAAGGATATAAGTACAATAATAGGTACAATAACAAGAAATATAATCATTATTCTTCAACTTTTCCTATATGTCCTTCTGTAGCATTCTCACGAGGGTGTATCGTTGCAGGATTACCTATAACTATAGAATGTGAAGGTACGTCGAAATTTACAAACGTATTAGGCGCTATCAAAACATCGTCACCGATATTAACCCCTCCTACTACTGTGGAATTACAGCGAATACAAACATTCTTTCCAAAATGGGGAGCACCTGCACGTTTTCCTCTAATATCCCGTCCAATAGTTACGCCATGCGTCAAAAAGAGATTGCCATCAAAAGTTGCATTTCCATTGATGATTACAGGCCCAGGATGTCCTATAATAAGCCCTTTCGGAATATTCATATTCTCATAAAGCATGATACCGGTTTTCTCACTGAACTTGATTAACCTTTGCATATACCATCTACCCCAAATTGAACCACAAGTGGTCTGTGCCTTTCGATAGTACCACAAATATCTAATCTGTAATAGTTTCATATCATCCCTTGACAAAGCTTCTTTTCCACGAAAAGATGCATTGAAACGTAGATCGTATCTATAAAACTCATGGAATTGGGCACTATCCGTCATCCAGAAGTCTTTTGAAAAAAAACGTCTAATATTCATTTAAAGAAAACTCTAACAACTCTAATTATTTTTCCTTTAATACGGCTCAAAACAGTGGAACTATTTACCTTACATAACTTTTCGAATGCATTTTGAGGATTACTCTCCAATAGGCTATAGAACAACTGACGATCACCTGTTTGAGACTTGTGCTGTAATAGATTCAAATTACCTGTTGCAATATCATCTATACTTATTTCACGACAATCGAATTTAGTGGATAGTTTCTCCCAAATATCTTGCCCCTTCTTACTATGAACAATAACAGAAGATAGACCTTTATTGTCATTAATTTCAGGTACAAGTTTACTTGCCCCCCAACAATCAGCCAAAGTAAAATCACTAATTCTCTCCGCTTTCTTGAAGGGACATTTGAAACAAGATACTCTCATATTCCATGAACGGAACATGCTCTGAAGGAATAGATTATTCATTCCTCTTTCCTTGAATGTCCGCTTATCTGTATCCACATGAAAACAAAAGCTATCCCATCCTATGCTCTTCTCTTTAAAATTAACATGCTTGATTTTTTCGCCGCCAAAGAATGTGTTAAGATAAATCTGCCATACCTTTGGTGAAGGGATGCCCATGCATATCAAATCAATCGTATAGAGATTATCATATTTCTTGCGTAAATATTGCTTTAGACCTTCCACCTGGCAAGCCATACCAGAATAAAGCACAGGCCGGCCCGCAATTAATTCCTTCTTTATCTGTCGGAATGTGGTATTATCAGCCTTGCTTTGAAGATACTTAGATCCTTGTAGTTTTATAATATCCTCTTTCTTATCTATGATTAAGTGTTTTGTGTTGAACTTTTCATCGTAAGCAACACCAACAACAATACCTCCATTATCTAAAATGTATTCGGCAATAACAGGGAATATACTTCCTGAAGAGCTAATAAGCCGCTGCTCGTAATTAACATTCCTAGCTGCATAACCTTTTTGTGTATCACTATAATCTTTCCGTTTCCGATATTCATAGTTAATAACAGGGCATGAAGCTTGGCATAAACCACAATCCATACATGTATCTTGATTGATGACAGGAAATTCAAATCCCTCATTATCAAACTGCATTTTTATAGCATTATGCGCGCAAGCTGCATAACACGCGCCACACCCACTACACCTTTCTTTCTGAAGTACCTCTAACATAAAAATATATCAACGGATGGAGAGTAAACTTATTTGTATAAATTTTCTTTTATATCGAAAGGAGAATTATAATCCTTGAGTACAGGGTGCTTAGTATCTTTATCGCTCAACAATGCTTTTTCTGTAGGTATACGCCAGTCAATGCCAAGTGATTTATCCAAGATACTGATACCACCATCAGCCTCGGGATGATAGAAATCGTCGCACTTATACTGGAATACGGCTGTTTCGCTAAGTACTGAAAAACCATGTGCAAAGCCTTTAGGGATGAAGAACTGACGATGATTAACCTCGGTTAGTTCTACAGCTACATGCTGACCGTATGTAGGTGAGCCCTTACGAATATCCACAGCAACATCAAGTACAGCACCTTTCACACAACGAACCAATTTACTTTGAGTATAAGGAGGGCGTTGAAAGTGAAGACCACGCATAACACCGTACGACGATTTGCTCTCGTTGTCCTGAACAAAATTGATGGGACGTACCTTCTCATTGAATTCACGCTGCGAAAAAGACTCAAAGAAATAGCCTCTAGAGTCTTCAAAAATACGCGGTTCAATAATTACCACGCCGTCAATGGCTGTTTTTATTACTTCCATTACTTTTCTCCTATTCTTGTATAAACAAATCCCAGTTCCTCCAAATCCTGGCGATCATAGATATTACGGCCATCAACGATAACGTTACCCGTCATAACTTTCTTGATTACATTCCATGATGGCATGCGGAACTGGCGCCATTCGGTCATTAAGGCAAACACATCGGCTCCATCGGCAGCATCATACATATTTGTGCAATAGGTAACCACATCGCCAATACGGCGTTTGCACTCATCCATCGCAATAGGGTCGAAAACTCTAACCGTTGCACCATCTTTCAGAAGCTTATCGATAACCACCAAGGCAGGTGCCTCGCGCATATCGTCGGTTTCGGGCTTAAAGGCCAAACCAAGGATGGCAATTGTTTTACCCTTAACATCGCCTACAGACTTGATAATCTTATCGTAAACAATCGATTTCT
>JAEEGL016813300.1_pt1 | contig 10260 bp, 6 predicted proteins | sample 9134231 | NCBI WGS metagenome assembly JAEEGL01 (sample SAMN16246548, study PRJNA631951) | gut metagenome | biome: gut microbiome; feature: rumen; material: fiber-attached | host: Bos | place: Iran: Karaj | collected 2018-10 | reverse complement strand
TTCAGCGTTTTGTCGCTGATGGTCTTTTTCTTGACGGTTTTGAAGGTGTTTGCCAGCTTCAGCGGATTGGTCAGCGAACCCACAGCGGAGGCGAGAATATCCACCAACTCGTCCAGTTCTTCGCGGTTACGCACCTTGTGGCGGTCGACGATATCGCTCAGATACACCTTCTGGAACAGCGACATGAGGTATTCCGCCTTTTCCTCCGGCGTTTCACGGGAAAGGATCAGCGGCAGACCGCCGTAGGTGAAGTAATCGTCCCAAGCTTCATCGGCGCTGCCCTCGTAAACAGAGCAATATTCCCGGAAGGAGAGCGGGTGGATACGGATCTCATCTCCGCGGCCGCGGAACTCCGTCACCAGATCGGAGGAGAGAAACCTGGAATTGCTGCCCGTCACGTAGACATCCGCATTGCGGATATGCAGAAAGCTGTTCAGCACATCCTCAAACTCTGCAAGAAGCTGCACTTCATCCAGAATGATATAGTAGGTGTCCCCGTCAACGATCCGTTCTTTCACGTATTTCAGCATATTGTCGGGATCGCGCAGCTCTTTGTTGCTGCGGTCATCCAGAGCGACTTCGATGATATGATCTTCCCGAACGCCCTTCTCCAGCAGATGACGATGGAACAGGTTGAACAGAAGGTAAGACTTCCCACACCGGCGAACGCCCGTCACGACCTTGATCAGCCCGTTCTTTTCCCGCCGGATCAATCGATCCAAATAGAGGTCCCGTTTGATTTCCATGGCGCCCTCCTGTTTCTACAAAATACGTGTATACACCTTTTTTCGTAATTATTATAGCAGCTGTGACGGCGCAAGTCAAGCCGGCGTCGTCATCTCGATGACGAAGGAATTCTTCGCGAAGAACAAGTAAGCCTCTTTCACCGGCATCTATGCCAAACCATGCACACCGGAAAAAGGACGCCTGCAAAGGCGTCCTTTTTCTGTGGGACAGGACATGGGTCCGATCCTAATCAACGGGCAAACGAAAAGCTCTCAACTTCTTCAAAGTTGAAAGCTTTCAGTTTGTTCATATGAAAATTCTATTTCAACCAAAACATCCATTCGGAAGGAAGCTGATACGAGTTAAGGTACAAAGCAATACTTGCAACCACTGAAAAGAAAGACATAATGGAAAACAATTTATTTCTTCGAATGTAGTGAAACAATACAAAACAGATAATCGGTATAACAGCCATCCCCATGAGCAGATACTGATTAGCCACAATTCCTTTTGAAAATGTCAAATAAACCTCTAAAGCGGACAGCAGCGTGGTGACAATCAAGAGTATTTTTACCACTAACTCTATTAGCATAAAGAATACTGCTTTTGGTTCTTTGGTATAATGCACTTCGCCTGTTCGATCAATTCTCTCATAACCCAGTATCTTGTAAATCGGATTTCTCTTTGGTTTTGGTTCAGATAATACAGCGCCTCCGCCTAAAGCTTCCGGCATAGAATGCTTGTCAAGTTTTAGGGACTTCTTACCACCGCCACCGCTATTCTTATTCAACGGAGGGTTGTACTTTTTAATCTTCTTTCTTTCCGTATCATCCAATTCATCATAAGTAATTCCATTCTTTGCCCTAAAGCAGTCAACATAACCGCCTTTGGGGATTTTTCCTTTTCGTTTATGCTCATATACTCTTCGCCTAAGATTGACAGATTGTCCGATATATACCTTGGTTCCGTCCGCATCATAGATATAATAGATGCCGGCACATTCCGGAGGCTTTCTGCTGGTTGGCCTTGATGGACGATAACGAATTGGCTTTCCTGGCTTTAGTGCACTACTCATGATAAAACAGGCCCTTCTTTCTTTTACCAGAAGTATTTATCTAACAACTCTGTTTTGTTTCATTCTTTGCTGCCACTGAAGCATCCGCTTCGTTAAAAGCATAAGTTTCTTCCTTCCGTAATTCATCGAAACCGAAAATGCAGTTCGCTGGAAGCAAATTCGTAATCCTTGTTCTATATCGCTGTATCGCGTGTAAACCTCATTATTTTTGACGGTTTAATAGCCCAATGCGGCCATCTTCCATCCTCCCTTTGCATCATCTGTGACAAGTATATCGCAAATTCTTATCAATATCAAGAATCAGGAGAAAATGCCGCCGGATGCGTCCCCGAAACGGTACGCATCCACCAAAAAAGAGACAGCCCTTCGGCTGTCTCTTTTCGTTTGTTTTCTGCGCGGCTTTCCGTCACATCGCCGCGACCTGCCCGTCGCAGCGGGGCTCCGTCGCGCCGGCGAGGACGCCGTTTTCCGTTCTCCAGATGATCTCGCCGCGCCCCATCGTGCGGTTGTCGTTCAGAATCTCGATCTCGTGCCCGCGGTCGGCGAGCCCCTGCGCCACGTGCGCCGGCACCTCGCGCTCGAGCTGGATATGGCGCCCGCCCGTCCACTGGGCGCGCGGGCAGTCAAGGCATTCCTGCGGGTTCATGCCGTAATCGATCGCGTTGACGAGCACCTGCACGTGCCCCTGCGGCTGCATGAAGCCGCCCATCACGCCGAACGGGCCGATCGGCGCGCCGTCTTTGCAGAGAAAGCCCGGGATGATCGTGTGGTAGCTCTTTTTGCCGCCGGCGACGCAGTTGTCGCTCCTGGGATCGAGCGAAAAATTCGCACCGCGGTTCTGCAGGGCGATGCCGGTGCCGGGGATCGCGACGCCGGAGCCGAAGCCCATATAATTGCTCTGGATATACGAAACCATGTTGCCCGCGGCGTCCGCGGTGCAGAGATAGATCGTCCCGCCGCAGGCCGGGTCGCCCGCCTCGGGCAGCAGCGCCCTCTTCCCGATCAGGGCGCGGCGGCGCGCGGCGTATTCCTCGCTGAGCAGGTCGGCGACGCTCGTTTTCATCGTCCGCGGGTCGGAAACGTACGTCTTCGCATCGACAAAGGCGAGCTTCAGCGCCTCCATGATGAGGTGGTAGGTTTCGACGCTCTGGCGCTCGGCGGGCAGCTCGAAGCCGCGCAGGATGTTGAGCGCCATCAGCACCGTGATGCCGTGGCCGTTCGGCGGGATCTCGCAGACCGTGTAGCCGCGGTAGTCGGTCGTGATCGGCTCGACCCACTCGGGCTGATAGGTGGCAAAGTCCTCCTCGGAAAAATACCCGCCCGTTTTGCGGCTGAAGGCGACGGTCTTCTTCATCAGATCGCCGCGGTAGAGGCTTTCACAGCCGGTTTCCGCCAGCTCCTCGAGCGTGCGGGCCATCTCCTCCCAGCGAAAGAGCTCGCCGGCGGCGTAGGGCGAGCCGTCCGGCTTCGTCATGCTCTTCCACCAGTAGGAAAAGGGCGCGGGATTGCCCGCCGCCATTGCCCTGCGGAAGCGCTCGACGCCGAGCGCCCAGAAATGCCCGACCGTCTCCGGCAGGGGCATGCCGTTTCGCGCGTAATCGATCGCGGGAGCCAGCAGCTCGGTCAGCGGCTTCGTGCCGAAGCGGCGGTGGATCGCCGCCCAGCCCGCCGGCGCGCCCGGCACCATCGTCGGCAGCCAGCCGTCCGACGGGACCTGTGCGAGTCCCTTCTCCCGAAAGACGCCGAGGGACAGCGCCAGCGGCGCTTTTCCGCTCGCGTTGAGCCCATAGAGGCGCTTTTCCTTCTCCGACCAGATCAGCGCGAAGCTGTCGCTGCCGATGCCGTTGCTCGTCGGCTCGAGGATCGGCATCGCCGCCGCCATCGCCACGGCGGCGTCCATCGCGTTGCCGCCGTCCCGCAGGACGGCGAGGCCCACCTGCGCGCCCAGCGGCACGGAGGTGCAGGCCATCGCGCGGCCGTAAACGACGCTTCTGCGCGAGGGATAGGCGTAGCGCGTCGGATCGAATTGCAGCATGGGGATCACTCCTTTGAAAAATCGCTCTGTTTGCATCCATTATAGCGGGTTTTGCGCCGCGGGAAAAGAGAAAATGCTCCGATGAACGCGTCACCGGAGCATTTTTTGAGCGGTTCAGGCCGCAGCCGCAGGCTTGGCCCTGTTGAAGACGAATTTCTGCGCCAGAACGATGACGGCGAGGCAGGCGACGCCCGCGATATCGGTCATCAGGCCGCTGTCGATCAGCAGGAGGGAGCCGACGCCCGCGATCGCGCGCAGCACGACGTTCATCCGCCCGAAGAGGTAGCCCTCGACGGCCGCCGCGATCAGCACGACGCCGGCGCAGGCGGTCGCGACGACCTGCAGGCCGGAGACCAGCGTGACGTTTTCGAGCAGCAGCTGCGGGTTATAGACGAACATGAACGGCACGATGAAGCCCGCCAGCGCGAGGCGCACCGACTGCCAGCCCGTTTTCATCGGGCTGCCTCCGGAAAGTCCCGCCGCCGCGAAGGAAGCGAGCGCGACCGGCGGGGTCAGGTTCGCGAACATCGCGAAGTAGAAGCAGAACATGTGCGCCGCGATCTCAGGCTGCCCGAGCTCGACGAGCGCGGGGGCCGCGATCGTCGCGGTGATCAGGTAGGAGGGGATCGAGGGCAGGCCCATGCCGAGCAGCATGCAGGTGAGCATCGTGAAGAGCAGCGTGAGCATCAGGCTGCGCTCGCCGATGCTGATGATCGCATGCGCGACGTTGAGGGCGAAGCCCGTCATGCCGCAGACGCCGACGATGATGCCGACGCAGGCGCAGGCCATCGCCACGGAGACCGTGGATTTTGCGCCCGCGACGAACGCGTCGCAGATGTCTTTGACGTTCATGCGGCTGATCGGGCGCAGCTCGGCGACCACGATCGTGACGATGATCGTCCAGAAGGCGCCGCGGATGACCGTCACGCCGCTGAAGATCAGCATGTAAAGCAGGAAGATGATCGGGATCAGCAGATGGCCGCGGTCCTTCATGACGTTGCCGACCTTCGGCATCTGATCCTTGGGCAGGCCGTTGAGGTGATCCTTGGTGGCGCGCATCTGCACCTGGATGATGATGCCGAGGTAGTAGATCAGCGCGGGGATCACGGCCGCCTTGATGATGACGCCGTACTTGACGCCCAGCGTCTCCGCCATGACGAAGGCGGCGGCGCCCATGATGGGCGGCAGAAGCTGGCCGCCGACCGAGGCGGTCGCCTCGACGGCGCCGGCGAATTCCTTGGTGTAGCCGGTCTTCTTCATCAGCGGGATCGTGAACGTGCCGGTCGTCACGACGTTCGCGACGGCGGAGCCGTTGATCGAGCCGAGGAAGCCGGAGGCCAGCACCGCGACCTTGGCCGGGCCGCCCTTGGTGTGGCCCGCGATCGCGTTGGCGATATCATTGAAGAACTGGCCCATGCCGCACTTGTTCATCACCTCGCCGAAGATGATGAAGAGCACGATATACGTCGCCGCGACCTTGATCGAGGTGCCGTAGATGCCGTAGATATCCGTCGTCAGATAGGTGACGACGCGGTGCCAGGTGTAGCCGCGATGCCTGAAGATGCCCGGGAACGAGCGCCCGTAGATCGCGTAGATGAGAAAGACGATCGACAAAATCGGCAGCGCCCAGCCGCTCAGGCGGCGCGAGCACTCGAGCACGAGAAGGATCAGGATCGTGCCGAGGATGATATCGATCTGCTCCCCCTGGAAGCCGGTGGAAATGAACGTGGGATAGCGGACAAAGACGTAGATCGGCATGATCGCGGAAAGCGCGATCAGGATCCAGTCGTACCACGGGATCCGCTTGCGGCTGGATTTCTTGAACGCGGGATACAGCGCGAAGCCCAGCACCAGAATGAGTCCGACGTGGATCGCGTGGTGCTTGATGTTGACCATCTGCAGCAGGCGGATGCCCGAGGCATAGGCCAGATGGTAGAGCGTAAAGGCAAGGCACAGGAAATAGACGGCTTTTTTCAGCCATTCCTGCTCAAAGACGCGGGTACGGGATTCCTTCTCGTACTTCTCCATGATCTCCGCGCCCTTATCGGCCCCGACCGGCGCTTCCTGCGCCGCGGCGGCTGCGGTTTTCTCCGGTTCAGCCATCTCTCAAAAGCCCCCTGCGGACGATGATCTCTCCGCGGATCCTGCTGGCGTCCGGCAGGCTGCGGAAGTCGAATACCTCCACCCCGTTGAGGGTGAGGCCCTTCATATATTTCGCGGAGGTGATCCACGAAAACTGCGGGAAGACGCTGTCGATGTGCTCCATCCACACCAGTCCTCCCTCCACCCGCGTGGGAACGTCCATCTCCGCGGGGATCCCCGCGCCATAGCCCGCCACGGCGATGGCGTCGAGGTTGAACTGATCATCCGCGGTCACGGTGTAGAACTCATACCACGGGATGTGTTCAAAGGAATGCTCGATCTCCAGGCGAAGCTGATCGCCCGCTTGGATCGGGACGGAAAAGACGACCTGCTCTCTCTCACGGTCGTAAAGACGAAAGACCTTTCCGGCAGGGGCGAAAAAGGCCCACCAGCAGAACGCGGACAGCAGGGCCGCGGCTGCAGCGGAAAGGGCGATGATCCGTTGTTTTCTGCTCATAGCAACGCTTTGTAAAAGGAGAAAGGCGGCGGAAGGCGGAATGCCTCCCGCCGCCGTCGGTCGGTTACGGTTTCATGCGGTCAGAACGGGATCAGAGATAGCCGTTGTCCTTCCAGAACGCCTCCGCGCCGGGATGCAGCGGGAGCTGGATGTCATCGACGCCGAAGGTGATGTCGATGTTCTTGTCAGCGGCGTTGTGGGAGGCCTTGATGGTGGAGATGTTCGCGAAGATGCCCTCGAGCATGTCGTAGACCATCGCGTCGCTCAGATCCTTGCGCACCAGCATGATGTTGTAGACGAAGACGCCCTCAACATCCTCGGTGTTGTTGTAGGTGTTGGCGGGGATCACGCTCTTGGCGTAGTAGGGGTACTCGGAAACGAGCTTCTCACGGCCCTCGCCGTCGATCGGGACGATGACCATCTTGTACTGGACGCCGAGCTCCATGACGGTGGCGTTCGGCAGACCGGAGGTGACGAAGACGGCGTCGCACTGGCCGTTCTTCATGTTGTCGATCGCCTCGCCGTATGCGAGGTAGTCGGGCTGGATGTCGTCGTAGGTGATGCCGTAGGCGGCGAGGATCATGCGGGCGTTGATCTCAACGCCGGAGTTCGCCGCGCCGACGCCGACGCGCTTGCCGCGCAGGTCCTCGACGGACTTGATGCCGGTATCCTCGGTGGTGACGAGCTGGACGTAGTTCGGCCAGAGGCGCATCAGCGCGCGCAGGTCGGAAGCGGGCTCCTTGCCCTCATACGCGCCGGTGGCCGTGTAGGCCTGCATGACGGCGTCCTGCATCGCGATCGCGATCTCGGCGTCGCCGTTCAGGATGTTCTGGATGTTCTGGCCGGTGGCGTTGGTCGCCTCGGCAGAGGTCTGGTAGCCCCAGTTCTGCAGGGCGGTGGCGAAAGCGCCGCCGATCGGGAAGTAAATGCCCGAGGTCGGGCCGGTGCCGACGGTGATGAACTCATTCTTGCGTTCCGCCTCCGTCAGGCCCTTGCTCTCGGCGGGGGCCTCGGCCTCGCTCGAAGCGGCGGGAGCGGCGGCGGACGATGCCGGAGCGGGAGCGGTGCTCGAAGAGCCGCCGCAGGCTGCGAGCGCCAGCATCATGCACAGCGCCAGCGTCAGTGCCAACAGTTTTTTCATGTCAGGTTCCTCCTTCTTTCTCTTGCAATCGATATGCGTGCCGCGGATGAACGCAGCACAGGCGGCCGTTTTGCAAGCCGGCGCGCCTTTTCCGTCATTTTAATGAAAAATATCATCTTCGTCAAGAATATTTGCGCATTCCGCCGATTTTCGCGGGCCAACTGCCCGATTTCGGGCGGCAACCGCAGCGTTTGCGGCCCTCTTTTGCGGCGGTGTTTCTTGCGCAGGGGCGCCGGTTATGATAAAATATCCGCCAGATGGGAATCCGCCTTTTTCAGCCGAAAACCGGCGGTGTGATCTGTTTGGGGGTGTCTTTCATGAGCAACAGCCTGCTGCTGCATCTCGTTCTCAATATCACCCTGCTGTTCATGGGCGCCACCGTGCTCACCGAGCTGCGCCCGCTGCGCCTCGTGCTGCAGCGCCATGAGCGGACGCTGCGCGTGCAGCTGCTGCTGGGGCTGATCTTCGGCCTGCTCTCGATCTCGGGCACCTACACGGGCCTCTCCTTTCAGGGGGCCGTCGTCAATACGCGCGTCATCAGCACGCTTTCCGCCGGCCTGATCGGCGGGCCCGCCGCCGGTCTCATCGCCGGCGCGATGGGCGGCATCCACCGCTATCTCTACGATCCGGCGGGCTTCACGTCGCTCGCCTGCGGCATCGGCACCTTCTGCTTCGGCGTCGTCGGCAGCGTCAGCCGCGGCTGGTTCCTGCGGCGCACCCACCGCTACCCCGTCCTCGTCGGGCTCACGGTCGGCGCGGAGCTGCTGCAGGCGGCGATCATCCTGCTCGTCGCAAAGCCCTTTGAAGCCGCCGTCGCGCTCGAGCAGGCGATCCTGCTGCCGAAGATCCTGGTCAATTCCGTCGGCATCGTCGCCTTCATGACGCTGATGGACCGCCTCAACCGCGAGGCCGCCATCGAGCAGGCGGATCAGAAGGCGCTGGCGCTTTTAATCGCGCAGAAGAGCCTGCCCTATCTGCGGCAGGGCATGGGCGACCGCCGCGGCCTGCAGCAGGCGCTCGAGATCGTGCGTGACACGCTGCCGGACGTGCGGGCGGTCATCACGGACCGCACCGGCGTGCTCGCGAACGCGGGCGCCGATCTGCCGGACGACGGGATGCCCGCGATCGCCCTGCAGGCGATGGAGCAGAACAGCCTCTGCACCGCTCCGGACAACCGCCGCGCCCTCGGCTTTCCGCTCGGGCGCATCGCGGCGCCGCTGCGCTCCGGCGACAGGGTGGTCGGCGCGCTGATGCTGATCGTGCCCGCCGTCGCGAACCAGGTCTCCGAGGCGGATATCCGCACGGCGGAGAGCCTCTCCCAGCTCTTCTCGACGATGCTTGAGCTCGGCGAGCTCGACCACCAGATCAATCTGCGCCGCCAGGCCGAGTACCGCGCGCTGCAGTCGCAGATCAACCCGCATTTTCTCTTCAACGCGCTCAACACGATCTCCGCGCTCTGCCTCACCGATCCGGACAAGGCCCGCGAGACGATCCTCGTGCTCGCGAATTACTTCCGGCAGACGCTCTCGATCAACGAGCCCTTCGTCACGCTCGAGCAGGAGCTCTCGAACGTCCGCAACTACCTCTATCTCACCGAGGCGCGCTTTGAAAACGCCGTCCACGTGACGTGGGAGCTGCCGGACGATCTCACATCGCTCCGCCTGCCGCCGCTGATCCTGCAGCCGATCGTCGAAAACGCGATCCGCCACGGCGGCGTCGCCGTGGACGACCGCCGCGCGCACATCTCCGTGCGGCAGGAAAACGGCCGCGCGACCGTCACCGTCTCCGACGAGGGAAAGGGCTTTGCGCCCGAGGTGCTGGAAAAGCTGCGCGATCCGAACGATCCCTCCTATTCCGGCCTCTTCAACGTCTGCAAGCGCCTGCGCAGCATCTACGGCGACGACTGCAGCATCTCGATCGACAGCACGCCGAACGGCTCCACGGTCTCCTTCTCGATCCCCCTGACGCCGCCGGAGGAAAAGACCGCCGCCTGAAGAAAGGAACACGCTTATGCGCATCGCAGTCATCGATGACGAAAAATATTCCCGCGTGGAGCTGATCCACCAGATCCGCCGGACCGTGCCGCAGGCCGAGATCGAGGAGGCCGCAAACGGCGCGCAGGCGCTCGCGCTGATCGAAAAGGAGTCCTTCGATATCCTGTTCGTCGATATCCACCTCGGCGATCTCGAGGGCACGACCGTCGCGGCGCTCGCCAGAAAGCTGATGCCCAAGGCGACGATCGTCTTTGCGACCGCGTATTCCGATTACGCGATCCGCGCCTTTGAGATCCGCGCCGACGACTACATCCTCAAGCCCTTCGATCCCGCGCGCATCCGCGGCATCCTCGAGGAGCGGCTCGCCGCGCAGGACGACGCCCACCCCGCCGCCAGCCGCATCGCCGTGCGCAGCAACCGCACCACCACGCTGCTCGATCCCGCGGACATCACCTATATCGAAACGGACGGCGCGGGCCGCGGCTGCATCGTCCACACCGTCTCGGGCGACGCCTACCCGGACAGCACGCCGATGGCCGACTATGAGGCCAGGCTCGCCCAGCAGGGCTTTTTCCGCATCCACAAGACCTGCCTCGTCCAGCTCGCCTGCGTGCAGGACATCTTCCCCTGGAACAACGGCGGCTTCGCGCTGCGCGTGCGCGGCTGCCAGACCGTCCTGCCGATCGGGCG
>JAEEGL016789655.1_pt1 | contig 10260 bp, 13 predicted proteins | sample 9134231 | NCBI WGS metagenome assembly JAEEGL01 (sample SAMN16246548, study PRJNA631951) | gut metagenome | biome: gut microbiome; feature: rumen; material: fiber-attached | host: Bos | place: Iran: Karaj | collected 2018-10 | reverse complement strand
TTCGGCAACGCCATCATGAGCAAGTGCAGCGAGGCCTGGGTGTTCGGCGAGCGCATCTCTTCCGGCATGGCGATGGAGATCAAAAGAGCCCGCTGGAAGAACTACCGCATCAGATACTTCGACAAAGACTGCAAGGAGGCCTTTGATCATGCGTAACTTATCGATCGCCTATGGTAACAGCTGTTTTGCAAAGAAGTGGCCGAACAAGACCACGACCTTCGACGAGCTGTGCGACAGGCTTAAAACTACGACCTACACCACTGAGACAGTTGAGGAGTACCCGAAACTGTCAAAGGCTGACCGGGACCGTGCAAAGGATCGCGGCGGCTTTGTGGGCGGCCAGCTTAAGGACAACAGGAGAAAGCGTGAGAACGTAGTAAGCCGCTCCATGCTCACCCTCGATGCGGACCATGCTGAGCAGGACTTCATTGCCCGGTTCGCGTCCGGCTGCAAATACGCTGCCGCCCTCTATACCACGCACGGACACACCCCTGAAAAACCTCGCTTCCGCATCATCGTGCCTTTATCCCGCGACGTCACCCCGGACGAGTTCACAGCCATCAGCAGATACTTTGCCGACGAATGGGGCATCGATCAGTTTGACGAGTGCTCCTACAGGCCCCAGCAGCTGATGTACTGGCCGACCACACCTGCGAACGGGCAGTACCTCTTTGAAAGGATCGACGGTGACTGGCTCGATCCGGACAAATACCTGGCAGCACATCCTGCTTGGAAGGACTGCAGCTTGCTTCCGACGTCGAGCCGGGAAAGCGAGGTCAGGACGGCCGCTGCAAAGAAGCAGGCAGACCCGCTCGAAAAGGAAGGCATCGTCGGCGTGTTCTGCAGGACCTACTCCGTGCAGGACGCCATCGAAAAGTTCCTGCCGGACGTCTACGCCCCTTCAGCCACATCCGGAAGATATGACTACATCCCTGCGGACTCCTCTGCCGGCGTCGTGATCTACGACGACAAGTTCGCCTACAGCCACCATGCGACGGATCCTGCTTGCGGGATGCTGCTCAACGCCTTTGACATTGTCCGCGTTCACCGCTTCGGCGATCTGGACGATAAGAAGTCGTTTGCCGCTATGAGCGAGTTCGCAGTCAAAGACGATGAGGTCAAAAAGCAGCTTGCGCTTGAGCGCAAAGAAGCTGCCGAGCGTGAGTTCGGAGACTCCGATTGGGAGGACGGCCTTGAGCTCGATAAGAACGGAAAGATCAAAGACACCCTCGACAACATCGTCCTCATTCTGCGCATGGATAGCGAGCTTCAGAACATTGCCTTTAACAGGCACCGCGACGGCATCGATGCGAATGGCGGCCTTCCCTGGGAGCAGATGAAGCCCGGCTGGAACGACTCGGATAACGCCGCGCTTAAAGTCTACCTCTCAAGGAAGTACGGCCTGTACTCTCCGCAGAAGACAAAAGACGCGACCGTCTCTGTCGCAGCGGAGCGTGCCTACCACCCGATCATGGAGTACCTCGAAAGCCTGCCCGATTGGGACGGGGTTAAGAGAGTCGACACGCTGCTCATCGATTACTTCGGCGCTGCGGATACCAAGTACACCAGAGCCGTGACGAGGAAGACTCTCGCTGCAGCTGTAGCCAGGATCTACGAGCCCGGACGGAAGTTCGACAGCGTCCTCATCTTGAACGGGCCGCAGGGCGTTGGGAAAAGCACCTTCTTCTCAAGGCTTGCCGGTGACTGGTTCTCTGACTCGCTGACGCTGACCGATATGAAGGACAAGTCCGGTGCAGAGAAGCTGCAGGGATACTGGATCCTCGAGCTTTCTGAGCTCAATGGCATGCGTAAGACTGATGTCGAGACGGTGAAGTCCTTCATCACCCGTCAGGACGACAAGTACAGAGCCTCCTATGGCGTCAACGTGGAAAGCCACCCCAGACAGTGCATCATCGTCGGATCCACGAACGCGGAGAGCGGTTTTCTGCGCGACATCACCGGAAACCGCAGGTTTTGGCCGGTCCGTATCGACGGCAGCAGCAGTAAAAAGCCGTGGGACCTTGACGAGGACATAGTAAAGCAGATCTGGGCTGAAGCGCTCACCATCTATCGCCGCGGGGAGGTTTTGTACCTTCGCGGAGACGAGGCGCTTGAAGCTGCAAGCGAGCAGGCGGCCGCAATGGAATCTGATGACCGTGAAGGTATCGTCCGTAACTACCTCGATACCCTGCTTCCAGCGGAGTGGGACAGCATGAGTCTGTTTGAAAGGCGCAACTTCCTGACCGGCTCTGAGTTCGGAGGCGATGCCCATAAAGGCACCGTGAGGCGTGAGACCGTTAGCAATATCGAGATCTGGTGTGAGTGCTTCGGAAAAGACGCTTCTGCCATAAAACCGGCTGACTCTTACGCCATCGCCGCGATCGTAAAGAAGATCGAAGGCTGGGACAAGTCCTGCGACAAGGTACGAGTCCGGATATCCCTTTACGGACAGCAGCGTATTTACCGCAGGACAAGCTAAGACTTGTCACTCGGCTTGTCTCACAGTTGTCCCACGGCGGAAGCCTTGCAATTTCGCTGTTTACCTTACTTCTGTGACAAGGGTGACAACCTCTTTCCAATAGACAATGGAACGTAAAAAGAAAGCACTGTCAGGTGCGCATACACACGTATACGCGCGTATAGGAAAAATTCACGGGTTGTCACCTCAGTCGTCACAGATAACAGATGGAGTGCACACATGAATGAAAAGCTACTCGAGAGAAAGCTCACAAAAGCAGCAAAGATGATGGGCGGACTCTCCCTGAAATTCATATCGCCGGGTTTAGATGGAGTGCCCGACCGCATCATCCTTCTTCCCGGCGGCCATATCGGCTTTGCAGAGATTAAAACTACTGGAATGAAACCCCGGCCGATTCAGATGAGACGTAAACGCCAGCTTGAAGCGCTCGGCTTTCAGGTCTTCATCCTGGACGGCCCAGAACAGATCGGAGGAATCCTTGATGAAATACGATCCTCATAAATATCAGTCATACGCGACTGAGTTCATAATCAGCCACCCCATATCCGCTGTGTTCCTCGAAATGGGACTCGGCAAGAGCGTGATCACGCTGACGGCGATGAAGGCGCTCTTCGAAGCGGAGACCATCTGCAAGGTGCTGGTCATCGCGCCTCTTCGCGTTGCGCGGGACACCTGGCCTTCGGAGATAAAGAAATGGGATCACCTAAAAGGCATGAAGTATGCTGTCGCCGTCGGAACCGAGGCTGAAAGAAAAGCAGCGATCCTTCGCAATGAACCGGTCACGATCATCAACCGTGAAAACGTCGACTGGCTCATAACCAAGTCAGGGCTCCCCTTTGACTTCGATATGGTTGTCATCGATGAACTGTCCTCATTCAAGTCCTATGGCGCTAAGAGGTTTAAGGCGCTGCTGAAGGTCAGGCCCTTTATCAAGAGGATTGTCGGCCTTACCGGCACGCCGAGTTCAAACGGCCTGATGGACCTATGGGCGGAGTTCAGAGTCCTGGACTTTGGCAAACGACTCGGCCGCTACATTACCCGCTACCGCCTCTCGTACTTTACGCCGGACAAGCGTAACGCTCAGATCGTGTTCAGCTATAAGCCGCTTCCCGGAGCGGAAGACGCCATCTACGAGAAGATCTCGGACATCACCATCTCCATGAAGAGCGTGGACTATCTGGATATGCCAAAGTGCGTCATAAACGAAGTGCCGGTCTTCATGAGCCCGGCCGAGCAGAGCGTCTATGACGACTTCAAGGATGACATGGTCATAAAGCTCAAAAGCGAGGAGATCGACGCCGCCAATGCAGCGGTCCTTTCTGGCAAGCTCCTGCAGATGGCAAACGGCGCTGTATATGACGAGATGGGAAACGCCCACCTCATTCATAACCGCAAGCTGGACGCTTTGGAGGACCTGATCGAAGGCGCGAACGGAAAACCGGTCCTCGTAGCCTACTGGTATAAGCACGACCTCGTCCGTATCGAGCAGAGGCTTAAGTCCCTCAAGATCCCGTACGCAAAGCTCGACTCTTCGGACAGCATCGAAAGATGGAACAAGGGCGAGGTTCCTGTGATGCTCTGCCACCCGGCGAGCAGCGGACATGGGCTGAACCTCCAGGCCGGCGGATCAACGCTCATCTGGTTCGGCCTTACATGGAGCCTTGAGCTTTACCAGCAGACAAATGCACGTCTCTGGCGTCAAGGCCAGAAAGAGACCGTCGTTATTCACCACATCATCAGCGCGGGCACCATCGACGAAGACGTCATGGACGCTCTTAAGCGGAAGGAAAAAACTCAGTCCGCCCTGATCGATGCCGTAAAAGCGAACTTGGAGAAGAGATCATGACTACACCATATGAAAACCTTGCAAACGCGATCGTGATGCAGGCGGTAAAAGACTACCGCGGAGCTCAGCATAGCATGCGCAGGTATCCGAACGCCAACGCAAAAGCGATGATTAAAGACTGCGAGAAGTTCTTTCTCTCAGGCTGGTTCGAAGCCTTAACCGGCGCGAATGGCGAGTTCATTCTAAAGAAACTACAACAGGAGGACGAAAGATGACAGCGAAAGAGTATCTGCACCAGGCATACCGCCTTGATCATAAGATAAACAGCGACATCGAAGAGCTGCAGCGTCTACGTGAGATGTCCTACTCGCTTTCCTCGCCGCAGCTTGGAGACAGGGTTCAGACTACGAGGAGCAACGAAGCATCGTTTGTGAAATGCGTCTGCAAGATACGAGACATGGAAGAGAAGATCAACGCTGAGATTGACCTTTTCGTGGACCTGAAAAAGGAGATTCGCTCCGTCATTGAGAAGGTCGAAAACACGGATGAACAGATGGTTCTCCGTTACAGGTATATACATAACATGACCTGGCTCGAGATCGGCGACGAACTCCACGCGGATAAGTCCACGATCAGAAGATGGCACGGACAGGCTCTTGCACATGTGATTCTGCCGGAAAACCCGATTAGGATCTAAAGTTGAACCGGTTTGAGCACTTTTGAGCAGAGATAAGCACATGCCCTTTATGGTATAGTAGAATCAGCAAAATAAACACAGCAAGCCTTCGGAGCAAGTCTCCGGGGGCTTTTCTTATGCCCGAAAGGAGGAACGCGGTGCCGAGGAAACCAAAGCATCCCTGTGCCTACCCTGGATGCGGCAGGCTGACAGAGAAACGATACTGTGAGGAACACGAGAAACTTACGGCAAAGCAGTACGAACGCTACGGCAGAGACCCTGCTACGCGCAGTCGCTACGGCCGAGCCTGGAAAAGGATCCGTGACTCGTATGCGAAAGAGCATCCGTTTTGTGAGCTGTGCTACAAGAAGGGACTGCTGGTCCCTATGGAGCAAGTCCACCATATAAAGCCCCTTGCTGAAGGAGGCGACCACTCAAGGGACAACCTCATATCCCTTTGTGCTTCGTGCCATGCACGGATCCACGCTGAGCGCGGTGATCGCTGGCACAACCATCCTTCAAAGAAGGAAAACGACTGACCCAGGGGCGGGTCAAATCTCTACGGGCTGCCCCTTGGGTAACGGGGCCGGGGTCACGTGCAGAGAAAAGGCAAAATCAGACGGGTAATTATGCGGCCCGCTTAGGAAAGGTGGTGAAAAAGTGCCAACAAAATCGAATAACACAGGCGGACGCGGCGGCAAAAGACCGGGTGCAGGTCGTAAGTCAAAGGGCGTAGCTGAAAAGGCTGCAAACGGCAACCCCGGTGGAAGGAAGCTCACCGTGCTGGATATCCCCGAGATGGAAGGTATCGACATGCCGAAACCTGACGAGATCCTGTCCGCCAGACAGAAAGACGGCACGACATTAAAAGCTGCCGAAATCTATGAGCGAGTGTGGAAATGGCTCGACCGGATCAAAGCAACAGCGTACGTCTCACCTCAAATGATCGAGCAGTACGCGATGTGCAAAGCTCGCTGGATGCAGTGCGAAGAGATGACGAACGAGCTCGGTTTTCTTTCAAAGCATCCTACTACCGGAAAGCCGATCACATCACCCTTCATCAATATCGGCATCAACTACTTAAACCAGGCGACTCGCCAGTGGGACGCCATCATGCAGACCATCAAGGAGAATTGTTCCGTAGAGTTTACAGGAGCAAACCCGAACGATGATCTGGAGAAGATACTTCATCAGAGAAAGGGTTTCTAACCATGTACGAAAAAGTAAATCCCTCCCACCCGGACAAGGTGGCTGACAGGATCGCGGGAGCCATCGTCGACCTCTGCTATCAGAAGAGTGAAAACCCGAAGGCAGCCGTTGAGGTACTCATCGGCCACGGAACGTGTCACATCATCTGCGAGACGTCCGAGATGCTGGATCCGGTCGATATTCATAACGCCGTACGCAGGATCGCTGGCGACGTCGTAATCGACTATGTTGAGGTCCCACAAGATAAGCTCCTCGCAGGCAACCAGGCCCGCGAGATCCGCTGCGGCGATAACGGCATCTTCAAAGGTATGCCTGTAACAGAAGAGCAGCGCAGGCTTTCTGCGATCGTTCATGATCTTTACAGCAAGTATCCCTGCGATGGGAAGTTCATTCTGGACGACGGCAAACTCATCATCTGCCAGAGCAACGCAGGCGAAGACGAGCTTCGAAAACTGTATCCGGGAGCCGTGATCAATCCTCTCGGAAGCTGGACCGGCGGCACGAACGTAGATACCGGCGCGGTCAACCGCAAGCTCGGTTCTGATATGGCGGACTCTGTCACAGGCGGCGGCTTGCATGGCAAGGACCTGTCCAAGGCAGACGTTTCTATCAATATCTACTGCTTCCTGAAAGCGCAGGAAACCGGCGAGCCGGTGGAAATCTCCTGCGCGATCGGCGATAGCGTTGTCGCCGGAAAGCCGTACAGCGAAATCGTAAAGATCGCAAAGGACTACATCGATAGCGTCGGCGGCTTTGAACACTTCGCGGAATGGGGGCTTGTATGAAAACAACGAAAGACTTTAAACTCGTCAGCATTGACAAGCTGGTCCCCTATCAGAACAATGCCAGGACCCATTCGCCGGAACAGATAAACAAGCTCCGCGCCTCCCTTCGAGAGTTCGGCTTCATTAATCCGATCATCATTGATAAGGACTACGGCATCATCGCCGGCCACGGAAGGCTGCTCGCAGCTCAAGCAGAAGGCATGACCGAGGTCCCGTGTGTGTTTGCGGATCACCTCACTGAGGCACAGAAGAAAGCATACATCATCGCGGATAACCGCATGGCGCTCGACGCTGGCTGGGACGAAGAGCTCTTAAGAGTCGAAATCGAAGCGCTTCAAGCCGAGGCCTTTGACCTTGCGCTTACCGGCTTCGATGAAAAGGAACTCAGCAAGCTCTTCGATGATGGAACCGAAGCCGAAGATGACGATTTCGATGTAGACGAGGAACTGAAGAAGCCAACCTTCACCAAGGCCGGTGATGTATGGACTCTCGGACGGCACCGGCTTGTATGCGGCGACTCCACAAAGCCTGAAACCTATGAGCTCCTCATGCAAGGCAAGAAAGCAAACCTGGTAGTGACCGATCCTCCGTATAACGTGAACTACGAAGGCAGCGCTGGCAAAATACAGAACGACAACATGGCATCGGAGAAGTTTTATAACTTCCTCTTTGATGCCTTTTCTAATATGGAAAAGGTCATGGCAAACGACGCGTCCATCTATGTGTTCCATGCGGACACAGAAGGACTGAATTTCCGCAAGGCGTTTGACGCGGCCGGCTTCTACCTCTCCGGATGCTGCATCTGGAAAAAGCCAAGTCTGGTCCTGGGCAGAAGTCCCTATCAGTGGATCCACGAACCATGCCTCTTCGGCTGGAAGAAGGCCGGCAAGCACCAGTGGTATTCTGACCGTAAGCAGACCACAGTCTGGGAGTTCGAGAAGTCAAAGAAGAACGCGGAGCATCCTACGATGAAACCGATCCCGCTCCTCTCATATCCGATCGCCAACTCCTCGATGTCAAATACGCTCGTGCTCGATCCGTTCGGAGGCAGCGGCTCTACGCTTATTGCATGCGAACAGATGGACAGAAGCTGCTACACCGTCGAGCTCGACGAAAAGTACTGCGACGTCATCGTGAACAGATATATCGAGCTTAAGGGAAGCGCTGAGGGTGTAAGCGTCCTTAGAGACGGCGCAGAGCTCAAATACGAAGATGTCCAAAGCGTGTAAAGCCTTCTGAAAAAATAGTACAGAAAAACTCACATAAAGCTTGCTATTTCAAGGCTTTAGAGTGATGTATGTACTACCAAAATTAAAGGAGGTTTTACACCATGACAATTCGCTACAACGCAACCGGCAAGGAAAGAAAGCGCCTTGCACAGACAATCGGATCCTTCCTCGGCGAGGATGTGAAGTACGCGGGAGCACCGACCTTCGCCTACCACATCGGAGAGTTCACCCTCGACAAGAACGGAAATCTTATCGCAGATGGAACCCTCGATCCTAAGCGCGAAAAACTGCTCGACTGCATCGATGAAGCAGGCTTCACGTGCGTGATCGACGAGGCGCTTGAAAAATTCGAAAAGACGCCCTCGATCGACTCCATCGCAGACGTGGACAGCTTGACACTTTCCTTCCCGGACACGGGCTTCGATGATGCAGCCTTCGAAAGACTGAAGGCTCTTGCGACAGCAAAAGCGGGCCTGATTACGAAGGCGCTTGATACGATCTCCACCGAGGTCCTTTGGAACAAGGATGAAGGAACGATCCAGTTCCCCTGGTTCAAGCTTGAACTCGCCGCAAACGAAGATGAAAAGCTGGCCGCCATCCTTTTCTTAAACAAGCTGATGGGGTTTGCAAAGGAAGCCACGCGCGTCACCGCCAAGGAAAAAGACACCGAAAACGAAAAGTACGCATTCAGATGCTTCCTCCTCAGGCTCGGCTTCATCGGAGATGAGTTTAAGGGCGCAAGGAAGATCCTGCTTTCCCGCCTCTCCGGAAACTCGGCGTTCAAGAGCAAGGAGGTGGAGTAAATGCTTTGCATTTCAAGAGAAACAATCGAACAGCTCAGAAAGCAGTATCCGGTTGGGTCCCGCGTAGAGCTCGTTTCCATGAACGACCCTTACAACACAAAGCTCCTTCCCGGCTGCAAAGGAACTGTGACCGGCGTCGATGACATCGGCACGATCCATGTGAACTGGGACTGCGGATCAAGTCTTGGCGTTGCCTACGGTGAGGACTCCTGCAGGAGGTGCGATTGATGGATGAGAAAGTAAGAGAACAGATCCTCGCGGTCCGGGACACCGGCCTTACGAATATGTTTGACATCAATGCCGTTCAGCGCATCGCCTACGAGATGGACTTCTTCGAGCTGGTCACCTTCCTTGAGGATGAAAAAGCAAAGTACGTCCGGTTTATCCTTACCGGCGAAACGTCATAAACTGCTCACATTTCCTTCGGAAAAAGTGTAAACATATGCTCTAAAAAGCTTGCTATTTCAAGGCTTTAGAGTGATATATGTACATGCCAAAAGGCACACACAAAAGAACGGAGGAAAACACAATGACAAGATTTCAAAAAGAACTTAGCGGCCAGCTCGGAGAGTTTTGGAGGAAGGACGCAGAAAAAGAGCTCGACAAAGTAAGAGCAGAGCTTGAAAGCGGAGAGATCACGATCGACGAAAACGGAGTCGCAAGAAACTGCATCGGCAGAGTTCTGATGAGCGACATGCTTGAAAAGCTCTCCTACATTACCGACAAGGTAAACGTCGAGAACACAAAGGCGGCCCGAGCCGAGGAAGTTTCCCGCGAGCTCGAAGAGTACAGAAGAAACTACAAGGGACCGAGCGAAGAAGAGCTTCACGAAATGCGTGCAGCCTTCGGAGCCGGAACCGAGGTGGTGGACGTGATCACAGGGCAGAAGATCCGCCTTTAAACCATAAGAGATTAAGAGCGAAAGCTCTTTTTCTCGTAGTGAAATAATTACTAAAAAATGTAAATAAAGTGCTTGCTATTCTCTCCGTTTAGAGTGATATATGTACATGCCAAAGGGCAAACAAACACAGAAAACGGAGGAAAACAAAATGAGATTCATCGACCACACCGGCTGCAAAAGCGCATTCGAAAAAGGAAGCGACCTCGAAGTAAAGAGCATGGGCAAGCTTACCCGCACGGCCACCAAGATCGCCGAAGCAAACAAGCTCGGAGTTCTGAAGAACCGCCAGGGAGCCTACAGAATCATCAAGGAGTGCGGCCTCGGAGCCTACGAAGACTTCCTCACCGACCTCGCCGAAGTCGACGCCTTCTTCAAGAACCTTGACGCCCACA
>JAEEGL015827374.1_pt1 | contig 10260 bp, 8 predicted proteins | sample 9134231 | NCBI WGS metagenome assembly JAEEGL01 (sample SAMN16246548, study PRJNA631951) | gut metagenome | biome: gut microbiome; feature: rumen; material: fiber-attached | host: Bos | place: Iran: Karaj | collected 2018-10 | reverse complement strand
GGAGAGGTAAGAGCGAGGTGGATACCATTCGGTGCTGTCATCGCACCCTCGTTGCCACCACTATAGAGGTTACGAATCAGTCCACGTTTCAGGTTCCATGTGGGGCGGATGGCCATCGGAGCCTTGTTGTTACCACCAAAGAAACGGCCTATCTGGAAGGCATCACTGCTGGGATAGGAGAAACCTGTGTTGATGCGCATCTTCTGGAAACGCGCATTGGTCAGCAACTCACCTCCATCCTCGCTCGTTATTCTAGTATCCTTGATGCTGTTGACCACCTTGCTGGAGTTGTCCAGACAGATGACCGTACTATTGGTAATGGTAGCATTATTACCACCACCGTAGGCATAGACTATGGAACCGCCCAGAATCTCCAGATAAGCCTTACCCAGTTCAGGTTCCGACAACTTATTGGTGCTGGTAGCCACCACATCACCCGTTTTATCCTTGACCGTATAGGTGGTGACAGCCTCATCACCCGTTCCAGTGGTCGACTCCTCATAGTCATAGTAACCATTGCCGCCACCAAACAGCTGACCGATATAAATCTTCTGAGCATCATTGGCCTCTGTCACCACAGCGTTTGCGCCAGTTCCTGTTGTCGTTGTCTTGGTAGAGATGCGCACAAAGGAATTCCAGCTATTGTTAATCTTGTTCTCCTCATATTCAGTCAGCTCGGTAGGAAGAGTGTTTGACGTACCGATTTCTCCTGATATATCATTGCCACCATAGACGTAGTCTGCAAGGATATAGTTGGAGGCATGCTCACCATCGAGATGGACAAAGGCAGAGCCATCGACATTAGCCATACGGGCTCCAGCAAACACAGCATGCAGATTACCTTCATATACCGTAACCTTAGCACTACCTTTCACATCACCTGCATTGCCGCCACCATAGATACTACCACCTATGACGACCTGGGCCTGCATCAGCGATGCAGACAAACAAAGGAGCAATATGAGGATCAATATCTTTCGCATCTTCTTATTCACGGTTCAATGTTTATCGTCGGATTATCCAAATCCGGGTCTGACAACACATAGAGATATGTGGGGCTGACCGTCAGGGTCATCGTCATCCGCTCACCACGGGCAACGGTAATATTCGGCAGTTTGTTCGTCGCCGTACGCTCGCTGATCTTATTGCCGTATCTGTCGTACACATCATAGGCAGTAACCAGCGTCAGGTTATTCCTGACATCTGCAAGGGGTACGAAGCAACAGGTGGCCTGAAGGGCTTCAAATGGAGTAAGATCCACACCAGCATCATTGTCAAAGAACTGGGCCTCCCTGCTCTCGCCTGCCAATGAAGAATAAGTGACACCTCGGATAGGATCAGCCTCAGTATCGTTTCCTGCTAAGGTTATAGCAGCCGAGGCTGTCGCCTTGGTGGTTTGCAGGGTCATGCCCCTGAGCTTGATACCACGCAATGCAGCATACGTTTCATCAATCTGCACCTTAAAGCATATCGATGCATAGACATGGTCCATCAGCAGGTTGACGTAGTTGTTGTCTGACTTCCCCGTAAAGTCGAATTTCCCTAATTTAATGTCCTTGGCATCAGTCGTATTATCCACCTGTTGGACACCCACCACAAAGCAGATGTCCTGGCTGCTGACGGTGGGCAGATTGGTAAAGTTCATCGTAGCACCAGCGGTAGAAGCACCATCAGAAAGGGTTACCGTTCCCACACCTGCCGGAGCATAGCCGTAAATGGCATAGGTCGTACCATTCGTCACCATCACACTGGAGCGCCAGAGACTATTTGACCCAGAGAGACTATTGGGTTCGGAATATCTGAATTGTCCTGAGGTTGACTTACTGGCGTCATCTGCAACAAGGAACAGGAATGCTGGGGAATAGTCGTCAGTGGCGGTCACCTCGCCAGCACGGGTAAAGGACACCATAGAGAGCGTACCTTGTCCGCCAACCTCCTCTCCTTCGTCACTGGAACAGGCTGTCAGCAAAAGCATCATAGTCAATATGTATATCAGTACCTTACTCATTACTCATTTACCAATTATATACGGTATGGCTGCCTGACGTAGGCACCCAGGGTTTCACATCGACGGTCACAACCTGCATACCGTTCAGTCCCTCGAAGTAGGCATAGACTATCCACGAGTGGTTGCGCTTGAAGTCGCCAGCCTCCGTCATGCGGAACGTCGCCGTAGACACTTCTTCTGTGCCGATCTTATTACCTACCTGATAGGTGATAGTCCCTTCCAAACGCCTGGCAGACTCGCGCAGATAAATCGGACCGACAGGAGTCAGTTTGTTCGCCGTAATACCTGTGGCTATCAGGTCTTCATAGTCCTGCGCCGTTTGTGTACCGCTATTATAGACGTAGTCAGCAGGTTTATCTGTTGTATTCACCGGATTGATTACGTTTGGCAGCAATTCAGCGACAGCACTGTTATAGCTCAGTTGCTGAGAGTTGGTAAACAAGTATTCCACGTTGGGAATCATGCCTTCCTTCAGCGTGATCTTCCTAATGCTCAGATCATCAGCTCCCGATGTGTTGGAAAAGACAAAGCGGAGCTTCGAGACAGCACGCGTCAGCGTCACTGTGGCTATCTGACTCGTCGTACCGATACGCAGCACAGGGGCATCGCCTACCACAGGCTGGCTGGTCAGTTCTCCAGACATGGGCAGACCATCTGAAGGTACGGAGGTGGTCAGGGCTGTCGTCTTTCCTGGCTGAGGAAGACCAAAATACGCCTCCTCTATCTTGGCATTATCACGTACATAGTCCCAAGTGCTCTCCTTAGTGAATGCAGCAGTAATGCCACAGTTAGCAGCCGTCACATTGGCCACGACATAGACATCCACATTGGGCTTCCTTTGGGCAAAGTCATCGTCGACGGGAATCTGGTAGACGGCACCCTGGCTCAAGTTCAGCGTGGCAGTCTCGTTGGTATCGAGATATCCCACCATCTTACCCGACTGGGTCTCGTAGACCCATATCTTCAGACCTTTTACGATGCTCTCCTCGCTGGTGGCATCTACCTCGCCCACATCACCACGGGTTAGCACAGGGTTCTCAGGCGAATACACATAGATGGTCAGCATGTTAGGCTTCTGCTGTCCAGGCTGTGGCTCTTCCGTCGTGTCGGACGAGCTGCAGGCTGTCAGAGCCATCATCATTGCCAATATGTATATCAGTGCCTTATGCATCTTCAATTACTAATTTCTAATCTAAAACCACTGTTGTTGTTGATGACTGCACCCACTTGGTCTGAACCTGCACACCCAGCTCCAATCGGGGCGACAGCAGGTCGGGCATACAGGTATAGGCATTGGCCAGCGAGGTGACTTCAAAGGTCACTTGGGTGGTATGGTCCTGTGTAAAGACACGGTTCCAATAGACTCCCGAGCCCTCGTTGGTAGCATCCAGCATGCCTATCAGGTAGAACTTGGTGTTAGGATAGACGACACCGTCCTTGCCTGTAAACTTTTCTTCCGTCAAATTCTCGAATTCCAGCACGACAGGCACCTTTTCGCCATCGTAGGTCTGGAGCACCAGGGTGTTCACCGTATGGTCGCCATTAGATGCCGGAGTTCCCACGATAGGGTCGTAGATGAAACGGGCATCCAGGTCACTCTGCTCGCCCATCGGTTTGAAGTCGAAGCCTACCGTATGCTGGGCACCGATGATGACAGCAGTCAGAGGCAGATTGGCTGCTTGAAGATAATTGACCTCTGCGTCTTTGGCATCCTTCAGAGGCGATGCCGTGATACGCCTCAATGTCATCTGCAGGCGCGCCACGCCATACTGCAACGGCTGTTCGACGAGTACTGACTGGGTGTTGCCCTCTATGCGCGTACCATCTTTATAATTGTTGGTTATCAAGTCGTCCCAACTTCTGCCTTCGTAGGTGCTCTTCGTCACGTTTTGGTCGGAGGTGCGAATGGGACTGTCTACGAAATACCAGAGCTCAGCAGGATAGGTGTAACGGGTGAGACTATTGATGTTGTCGAGGGTGGTGGCCTCTGTGCGAACGCTAAAGGCACCATTTGTCCATCGCAGGGCAGCAGCACCGTCGGGCAGTCCCAACGACGTGCTGGCAGAAGGATAACCGTTATCTAAACAACCATTCAGCGTGGTATCGTCAATCTTGGCAATAATGTCAGTACCCTTGCCCATAGCTACCAGCTGTTTTCTAAGTTCCGTAACATACGCCTTGACATGGGCTGCCGAACCGGCCATGAGTCCTGACCCTTGGGCATCGGCATGGATAAAGTTCAGGTAAAGGCTTTTTAGCTGCTCGTCGTCCGTCGTGCTCCATCCCGTTGTATTGGCAATAGCCGTCATATAGTCGGCCAAGTCCTTGGCTTTCTGGTCAACTTCGTTCGTCTCACGAATAGACTTCAGGCTGAACGTAATGTCTTTCAGATACATACGCCCGTTCAACGTCGTGGTCAGCTGACCGTTCTGGACTGCTGACTCTTTGCCTACAACAGGATTGGACTTTCCCCAAGCCAATACGCGGTCGGTGCCACGCATCATCTTGCACTGATCCCAGTAGTAGTAGTTCTTATTTGTGACCCTCTCTGTCTCGCTACCCGTTGTACCCAGAATCTGTGGCGTGTCGTCGACAGTCACAGCATTGCCATTGGTCGTGAACGGAATCACCGTCAGACTCTGCAGGCCCCTGAACTCTTGGCCTTCATCCTGAATCACATCAAGACTCTGACGGGTGAACGTCTTTACCTTGCCAATGCTTAATATCAGGTTGGGCTCCAGCTCACTGTTGGCAACGTCGGACACATCATCTACTGCCGTACACGACAACAATATCGTGCATAGCATCAAGTAGAAGAAGATGTTCCGAACGTTCACCATCATGGCTTAATTCCTAATTTCTAATTCCTAATTTTTCATCTCCTACAGCTCCGGCTCATAGCTGCCACCCGAATTCCAGTTAAGCGACACGCTGACACCCACCGTCTGGTCGCTGGTTCTGACAGAACCATCATCCGCCACCCACCCAGCGACTATCTTCAGCTGCCCAGCACGGAGGGGCTCCGTCAGTGTAAGGTCGGTCTTGGTTTGCGTACCGTCCTTATTGGTAATGATGGCACTGAACGACCACAGGGTCTCGCTACCGGGCTCACCCAAAAAGTCTTCTGTCTCAATGACGCTTCGCGTTCCTTCATTATAAATAGGTTCGCGCGAAGGGAGATTCACCGAACAGTAACACACCCTGTTGTCGTCCGCTGAAGTCACCAGTTGCGTCCTGACGACAGGATCGCGGGCTGCAAACACATAGGAACTGTCGCAGACGTTAAACCGTGAGGCAAAACCTGTGGTGTACACCTTGAGACTGCTGACGTCATGGCCGCGAGGGTCGATGACCAGGGCTGCGGCACAGTTAGCCATATAGAGGTGGACATTGAACGTCTGGTCGACGCCCTCCAATACCTTCATGGGCTGACGGGCTGTGAAAAGACCTGTGGTATGCGAGTCGATGGTGTCGGCAGGGGCACTGCCGCCCACCGTTTCAAGGCGTGACTGGTGGCAGCGTTCGTCGCCCTCAAGGCCAATGACCGCATTATTCACCACGTTGGCCACAGCCAGATGCATATATTGGCGCATGGGCAGATAGAGCGTATAGCTCTGCTGGTTGGCGTCCATGATATGCTGGTCGTGCTGCAGACGCAGCGAGTCGCCTTGTGTGTCGTAGAACGACAGGTCGACATCGTGGGCATAGTCCGTAAAGATGCCGCTGAGATGCTGACGGAGGGCTTTAGCCAGACCGACTTCCAGCTGGGTCGACAGCTGCGTCTTGATCTCGGTGGTCATATTAGTCACCAAGCGCAACTCGTAGTCCAACTTGTAGTCCATCTTGTTGTCTTTCTTCTTGCCCAATTCGTCGTCAATCAGCGAACAGGCTGACAACAATACCGTTGCCAGTATTGTTGTCAGCATCATGCTCAAGATGTCACGACACCTGTTATTCATCGCTACTGATTATTGTCCCAGAATAACATCACCGAAGTTGATACCTGTGCGCCAGCTCAAGTCTACTGAGAGACCCAGCGAAATCTGACCGGAGCGCAGGTCGGGCACAGCCACCAGGGCGTGCTGCAATGACGTTTCGCCAATCACGAAGGTGGCCTTGGTCATATAGTCCTGCATGAATACGCGACGCTCCTTGATGGTCGTACCGTTAGTATCGTAAGGAGGCAGGGCATAGTTCGTAGGCCAAGTGATACCCAACGACTTGTTTGCTGCATATTCATCATCGGTCACTTCCGACAGAGTGGTAGGACGCTTGTCGGGATTCAGCTTACCGACGATATAGAATGTAGCACCATTGCGGATGAGGTTGTTCTCACCATAGAAGTCCTTGGAGTTGTTCTGGAATTCCACAGCTACATATACGTCACGCTGCTTCTGTCCTTTCAGACTTGCATCCCAGTTGTCCCACAACAAGGTGTACACGGCTTCTGAGCTACTGCCACCTGTGCTTGTTGCCTTGGGAATCTCAATGTAATCGACTTCGTTGCTGTTAACTATGCTCTTTGCCTTGTCATACACCATGGCACCAAAGCCTGTGGCAGATCCCTTGGCAATATAGTTCCAACCCACATCAGGATTCTGGCCACCCACAAGAATACCTGTCAACACGAAATGATCGTCACGTGTTGAAACATCAATGGTATTGTTGGGCTCGTCAACAGTGTGGTTACTCCAAGCGTCTTGCAGGTTATGGTTGTTGTCCTGCAAAGTGGTTGCGCCATATTTGACCTTTGACTCCAGCAGAGCCGTGCCATAGTTGATATTGTCCTTCATAGCAACGCTACGAGTGGAAGAGGCTACATGAGAATTGGTAGTCCATCCCGCCCATTTGCTGCCTGTTTCCCAGTTGGTAACACCATCAGGATAGTCGCCGGCAGCCTTGGTATCATCCGTAACACGGATTGAGCTGTTGCCGAAATAGCAGAGCTCAGCAGGATACATGTAGTTTTCAGGCTTAAATGCTGTTGTCGCATTTCCTGCCTGGCCACCCATAGCATAGGTATCCACAGAGCCTGCATAGTTATAAGTGTAAGTGTAGCCGGTGGCTGGAGATGTTGCCGCAGCTATAGCCAGCTCCAAGATCGTAGAACCTAAAGGCAGATTGAAGAAAGCCGGGAATTCATTAAGATCATCGTCTTTGGAAATAGCGCCCAAGACATCTGTTCCTACAAAAGTGGCAGCAGCAGTTTTAACATCAGATGTAGTTTTCCAGACATACTTACTATCTGAAATTTCAAAGAACTTGATGACTCTTGCCTTGATGTCCTTGGCAACTTCCTGAGCCACAACTTCCTCTATATTCAATGGCGTAGCTGCTATCACCTGCTCAATGTTTGCCATCACGTCGGTTACCATGTCAGCAATAGCATGTCCGCAACCGGCACGGAGCTCACCGGAGTGAATGGTATTAAGTCTCATGAAAGTAAAGTTCAGTCTTTCACTTAAGAGCGAGAGGTCTTTAGTGTTATCAGAGGGGTCTTTTGCAGGAGTGCCAAGGGTATAGCTTCCTGCGGCACCTGTCACCGTCACATAGTCTTTCCAGTTAAGGGTAATGTTCTTTGTTGTTGCACCAAAGGAAACATCCTCATTGCTTATTCCACTGTTGATGATATAGGTCAGCACAGCTGCCAAGAGGCCTTCATACTTTCCTAGAGTGGCCTGGTCAACGTTGGGAGCAGAATCATAGGCTGTCTCCGGCACAATCTTACACATCGAGATGGTGGTGGCGGAAGGCGTCTCACCAATATTCATAGTAATCTTACCCTGCTCGAGGTCTGTGCCTGTTTTGGGAGCCTTACCCCAGAACATCAGGCTGTTAGTACCCTGAGCCAGACTGAGCTGAAGAACACGGCGAGACTGGGTGACGTCGCCACTAGCTGTTTGGTTGGGATTCAGTTTGCCTTCTCCAATGACGGGACCTAAGTTGTGAAGCTTGTTGGCTGTAAGGGCAGCATTAGTAACATACTGGCCATCATCGTTTTGCGAGAAGGCTGCCAGATTAGCATCCGTAATACCGCGGAACGATTGAGAGAGGTCTGCCTGCGTATTGGCAGCTGTCATACGAGTGAACGGCTCGTTGGCCGTAGAGACATTAAACACGAAGTCAACATTGACTTCTCCCGTTTCAGGATTGAAGTTCGGATTGGTCTCTGCTGCGACATTATCGTCCGAACAGGCCGAGAACCCGATTGCACTTACGAATGCTATCGCACCCAGAAAGGCATAGTTAATTAACTTTTTCATATTAAAAACGTTTTTATTGATTATAATGTTTCAAATTATCTATTGTCAGTCCGTATCGTCGTTGTCCTTTGGACTTCAGGGGAATGTGGTAGACGATGTTCAAACCCAGCTGTGGCAACACAAAAAAGCTTTTGTCGTTGCCGATGGGATCCCAGTCGTCGCCCTGACTGTTTATCACAAAGCGGTCATACCAGGCATAGCCAAAAGCCAGACCACCCACAGCCTCCAGTGTCCAGCGGTTTCCTAAACGCCAGGAGTAGCCGTAGAAAGCACCAAGGGCAACAAGGTCGCCCTGACGGCGCTCGTTCTTGACACCCTTATAAATCACAAAATCAGAATAGCCAGCATTGAAGTGGCTGTACATGGCATTCATGCCGAAGAAATGGCCAATCTGCAGCGAGTCTGTCCAGTGGCGCACCTCAGGTGCAATCAGCAGATGGCGCCATTTGGTCTTGGTCAGGTTGCCGATAGGCCAATGGCGGAAGCCGACCGTCATACCTACAGACCAATTCGGCGATACCTGAACACCCATATTGAGGTTAGGCGTCAGGGTGGCATCGTACAGGAGATTGTTGCTCAAGGTCATCTCCTGGGCCTTGGTGCCCATGCTGAACCAGAGCAAGAGAAGCATCATCGCCATGCTTCGTGCCACCGTTGTATGTCCTTTAAAATAACCTACCATACGCGCGTATATAATAGTAACATCATGCAAAAGTAATAAATTTTAGGAAAACTTGATGCATTATACCCGTCGCCCCTCCGATATTTAACATTTTTTAGTCATTCGGGGCACCTGTCATAAGAAAAAGCGGCTTATATCGTCAAAAAAGGACGACTATAAGTCAAAAAGGGAATAAATACTCAGAAAAGAAAGCTACTGCTTCCAGTTGCAATAGGGATTACGGCGAAGCTGAGAGTTGTAATAACGACGGTCTCCCGTCACCTCCTTTCCGATGAAATCGGGGATAATTGGCGTTTCGCGTTCATTCTGAAGCTCCACCTCAGCCATCACAAGACCGTCATTGTCGCCATGAAACTCATCAACCTCAAAGGTATGCTCGCCACTCTTTACGAGCCAGCGTGTCTTATCGATGATGCCTGGTTCGCACAGCGTCATCAACTGGCGGGCATCATCCAAAGGAATCTCGTACTCGAACTCATAGCGGGAAAGGCCGCCATCGGGACTCGGTCCCTTGATGGTCAAATAGGCCTTTTCGTCCCTGATACGCACTCGTACAGTCCTTCCACGTTCGCTACAGATATATCCTTGGCAAATGTGGCTTGAAGCGAAGGACAACTCTTTGTACGAGTCGTCCTTCACCAGAAACTTGCGCTCAATCTCAAGTGCCATAACAATTAGTAATGAGTAATTAGTAATGAGTAATTATGATTACTAAATTCCACAGACTTTTCTACTGAGAATTAATCTGCACAAATACAAATCATAATTACTAATTACTCATTGCTAATTACTCATTAAAAAAGTTTATGCCATCATGGCGAAGGTCCAGATCAGATAGATGACTGCCAGAAGTATCAGCCCCCCGAAAATCCATGTTACGACCTTCTTGCCTTGTTCTTCCTGTTTCTTGGCGTAAGCTTCACGCTTTGCATTGTTTTTCTTGCTCATAGTTCTTTTTAAAATTAGTAATGAGTAATTAGTAATTAGTAATTATGATTACTGTACTAACACCAACAACTGCATTACAGGTTTTACTATTAGTTATTTATCACAATTATCGTCCTTATTATTTGCCTCCAAACTAATCATAATTACTAATTACTCATTACTAATTACTCATTATCAATAGAAGGAAATTCCATGAGGTATGCCTTGATGAAATCGTCGATTTTACCGTCCATGACACCATCAACGTCAGAAGTCTGGTAGTTTGTGCGGTGGTCCTTGACGCGACGGTCGTCGAAGACATAGGAGCGTATCTGACTGCCCCACTCTATCTTCTTCTTGCCGGCCTCTATCTTGGCCTG
>JAEEGL015559212.1_pt1 | contig 10260 bp, 8 predicted proteins | sample 9134231 | NCBI WGS metagenome assembly JAEEGL01 (sample SAMN16246548, study PRJNA631951) | gut metagenome | biome: gut microbiome; feature: rumen; material: fiber-attached | host: Bos | place: Iran: Karaj | collected 2018-10 | reverse complement strand
GATTTTTTCGTCGGATTTTTGATATACCTGATTGTCAAAACCATACGGACCGCCTATTATAAAGGTGATGTCCTTGTTTTGAAGCGATATTTTTTTCGACACGTAGTTGGCAAACTCCACAGATGTGAACTCTTTGCCGTGTTCGTCTAACAGAATGCGCACCGACGAGGTGTCGAGATAGGGCAAAAGCATCTCCGCCTCTTTCTGCTTAATGGTGTCGAAGGGCATATTGGCAGTGTTTTTCAAATCCTTCAACACTATAAACTCAAAAGGGATATACTTTTTTATCCTTTTTTCGTATTCGGCACACGCATCCACGAGGTATTTCTCGACAGTTTTGCCGACTACCACAAACTTTATTTTCATTTTTTGTTGTTCCTTACCTAATAATCTTGTTCGTTACGTTTGATGTGCAAAGATAACAAAAAATAAAATGCCAATTAGAAAAAAAAGGACAATTTTCTTCGTTCAAAGTACCCAATATCATACCGCCAAATTAAAAATATGGCGATGAGTATAAATAATAGGTGTGTCGTATCATAGTTCACTATTTATAATTACCTCATATGATGGATACATTTTCATATTTTGCATTGAAGGAGTAGGCGGATAAGGGATTTCTGAATTCAATTCTTCAAGGTTTCTACCTGATAGATCGTAACGACATAATATCAAATAATCATTACATATATTTTTCCACGAAACTGTATCGAAAGTGATTTTATCAAGTACAAAAACAGAAATTGTATCAGTTTTGTATAATTTGTCAACATTAGTCCAATACAAAATTGTTTGTTTAGAGTTTGGTGCAACTTTAATAAATCGGCATTTTTCACTTACACACTCGTCCATAATTGTATCGTATTTCGGATAGTATTGATAACTGATATAGTTTCTTAACAAAACAACTTCGTTATTTGATTCATTGGAAAAAACAGCTGAACCATAATCGAAATAATCTTTATGGCAACCCATTAAAATCAATGTTATTGCAATTAAAATTTTTCTCATGTTTCTTTATTGTTTGTAATATACATTCATATTAGACATGGAATTATCGGGCGGATACGGTATTATCAAACTCTTGAAACCTTTGATTTCGTGTTTTTTAAGTATATATCGCGCTGAAATATTGTAGTTTTGACTAATTTCTTTCCATGAATTGTTGATAAATGCAGCTGAAAAAATAACGAATATTATTATTGAATCATTTTCTCCAACCTCATCGTAATCTATTAGAGGATAAGAAATATTAAAAGGTGCAACACTATTATCAAACTCGTATTCAAACAATGATTCCGCAAGCAAAGTATCGGATGGATTTATTGAAGCTAAAACCAAAATAGAATCGTTTGAATTATTACTAACTACGATTTTCGATATATCACCAAAGTCTAATTTTTCACAACCAACGGTAAAAAAAATAGAAAATAATATAATTGTATAGTATAGTTTCATAAATATTATCTATTAGTAGGATGATAAAATTCTATTATTTGTGTCCAAATACTTGTAGTGAAATAATATTTAGCATATGTGCTTGCCTGACGTTCAAACCATTTTTGTTTATGAAAACATATCATTTACCCCCCTAGGAGGGAACATCTTCACAATAAAAGTCCTTTTGCACTATTCGAGCATATGCGTAAAAAGTAATCAATTTCATAGTTACTGTGAAAAATAGAAAATGTTCATGGATTTCATATTATCTGTTGGTGGATACGGTATTGTTTAATCATATCCAGATTCTGACAAAATGGAAATATCGCTTTTGGATAAAATGTAAATACATAAAAATAATCGTTCATCGGCTATTTCTTTCAAAGAATGATTCAAAACATCCTCGTTGTTTATTATAAAAAAAGTGGTGCTATCTGAATCTTTCAAAAAATCAAACACTAGTAGTGGGTCATATTTACTATGCGACTCCACAGTACCTCGGCGTATTTTTTCTGAATAGCTATAGGGCAAAATTGTGTCAGCATACTGCGTAATAGCGACAACGTGTATAGCAATATCAGAGTTGTTTTCGTAGTAAACCATAGCCTCTTCAATGTCCATTGCCATACGACAACCGCTGATGGAACATATCAACGCAAAACAAAAAACTACAAATGCTTTGTTCTTATCTTTAATATGTTGGGTGATAATAATTAATATTAGCTATATTATTCCAATCGGAGCCAAAATAATACTTAGCATAAGTACTTGCCTCCTTTTCAAACCATTTCGCAACATGAGTGCTTTTGTATAAGGGATGCGGTTCACTATTCTTCGCAGATTTCAAACTCGGAATACCAATATTAAAAAGATAAGCGAACCCGTATCGTCTGCCTTGAATAGTATGACCATACTCATGCATAAATAAACCGTTATGAGAAGTTTTTAGATAAGTTTCAAAATCGCTATTAATGACATCGGTAATTTTGATATTTATATAATTACCTATGGTAATGCCAACGTTCACAAATCAGTTTGTTGTCAGATATTTCAAATCCGTTTTGAAATCTTATTTGTGTCTTGCCCAAATCCTCTTCTGAAATAAATTTCACAAAACCTGTATCGGTTTTAAGATAGATATTATTATAGCAACGGAATCTACTATCCTTGTATTGGTAATGATACCAATAATTTTTTTCCTTTTCTTCTAAAACGCAATATTCTTTAAGGTCAGTCATCTTATAAGTTAAAGTATCAAAAAAATATTCTTTAACCAATAAAGTATGATTTTTATAATCTGTTTTATACAGATAGAAAATGCCGTTGCCCTCTTTTATCAAAAACTTACCATCTGTCCAAAGATACGACTTCTCTCTTGGTAAGAGATTGTATTTTTGTTTGGTACTAATATCAATCAAGTAAACACTATCGATAGTAGAATACAAAAGTTTTTGTGCCTGAACAGAGGATGCAAATATAACAATCGATAATATAAATATTATAGATAGCTTCATAAATAAAATCAAATAAAGAATGTGTTAATACATATAGTATTGTATTTTTTCAGAATTTATAATGTCATTATTTCTATTCAACCATGCCGCATCAGAAACATCATTTAAAAACCATTCCTGATTTGATAATGAATCATATAAATAATATCCAATTTGACCAACGTCAATAAGAATACCCTGTTTCCAATATAAAAAAAATCTTTGCGATGGAGAATATTTGATGTTAAAACCAGGTGGAACGTTAACTTTTGATATCGATTTTGTTTTAATGTCTATTTCGCATATAATAGGAAGAAATCGATATGATTTACAAAATTCGATACTATACATTACTAACAATTTTGTACTATCATCTGATAAGTCACAAACATTATATTCCTCTTTACCACACCTCGGTAGTGTTCTGCCAAGAATCTCAATTGTATCTTTTGTTCTAAAACAATTCAAGTTTCTATTTTTTTTCTGCCTCCCATAATGGCGCGAATACATAAATATAGTATCCTTATCATCCAAAGACTGCCAAATTGAGCCACTTCGTGTGTAATATTTACCAATCATATTATGGTCTATAAGTTTAGGCACTGTATCTATTGATAAATCGACCAATTGCGATTGCGATAATGACACTGTCATCTCCCCTATATTACCGTAAAGCCACATAGTGGTTAATGTACCATCGTATCTTGTTTTGTAAAATCTCCATTCATTATTCGGTGGTAATGCCAAGACAAATGAAGATGTCATTTCTTTTGCATTATACAAGAATAAACTATCAGTTCTAATTGCAGCAAGAATATCATTTGATTGTGCAAAAAGAAAACTATGATAAAATATCATCAATAAGAGTATATATCTTTTCATAATATCAGTTTTTTAGATAATATGAATATAAAGATGGTCTAAATCCATTGGCTCTTAACCACATCTGTATGGCTAAATTATAAGGATGGATTCCAATATTAAATACACCTGACATATTCAAGGCTCGCGACGTATAGGATACACAACTATTCAATTCAACAGAATATATTAGTCTGCCTTGTAGTGCTTTTATTGATAATTTGTTTCCATAATTCCAAACTCTGCCATAATTAACTTTAATAGACTCTCTCCATATTGGTTCCGGTTCTAAAATAGTTTTTTGTGTGCCATGGTCAGAATAGGAAAGCCAAGAGTTTCTGCCCTTTGCCCAATGGATACCATCAGATAAATTTCCTGCGGGACCAACTGATACAATAGAACAAGGATCATCAGGACCTCCTATATTGGTGTTATGAACAACAATAGAACTATGTCCCTCAAAATCTTTGCTACGTAGAGTAACTAAGTCAACTTCTCGAATATTACTTTTATTAAATCCCATCAATAAATCGCTAACATTCGCCATCGCCCCAAGAAAATATCCCCAATTTTCCGACTTTGAGTTTCCCTTTTTACCCAAGAATCCAAATGACACCCCATTCTCCCCGAAAGATACAGACCCGATACCAAAACTCATACTAACTGGTATGTTTACACCATTCACAGCGCCTAATGCAGACATACCTACCGAATTAGAGAAAGAGCCAGCCATAAGACCCAATGTATTAGACATCACCGTTGCGTTTGATGATACTGAATTTGCAATTCCACCAGAAATTGCTCCTATGCCCGCTCCCAACAATGTACTTCCAAATAATTTCCATCCTTTCAACCCAGCTGACTTTCCAATGAAAAATCCTTGTATACCACCCAAAATACCTCCAAAAATATATTGCAGAAACTCTCCGCTCGGGTCGGTATACTTCAACGGATTATTCAAACAGTAACTATACCTATTGAAATTCTGTGAGTTCTCCCAATCCTGAATATACGGGTCGGGTGAAATAAATCGACCTATTGTCGGGTCGTACATTCTACCGCCCATATCAATAATATCAAACAACGGATAATGCTGATGCACACCGCAATAACCGCGTGTAAACGCAGTAGTGCCGATTGTGATTGTGCGGTTGCCGAAGGCATCGTAGGTGGCGGCAAACGTTGTGGTTGTATCTTTAAACAATGCTGTTATACTGCCGAGGTGGTCGGTAAAGGCAGCCTCTAACTTCTTGCCTCCAAGTAAGTCGGTAACATACACTCCAACCAAACCATCAGGCGAGTTGATGTAGTGTGTTTTTTGATAAAAACCGTAGCCGCCAAGTTCTTCGTAATCGGGTAGATAATATTGGGTTATATCAACTCCCATAATATTGCGGACAGACTTACGGCGCGTTCTATCAGCATCGTAAGTAAATGTAATGGAAGTACTTTGAGTTTCATCGAAATACTGCGTCAAGGTTTCAACTTTGTTGAACGGTGTATATTCAACCTCTTGCAGAGGATTTTTAATAATCGTATCAGTGTTTTCAACGCTTTCTAATGCATGAGGGCGTTTGCGGAAATATTCATAGTTTCCCAAGCCGGTTTTGAATGTAATATTTCCATTTTCGGCGTAGTCAATTTCTGTAATATCTTGACCTTTTGATATTTTTGTAAGGCTGTCGGCGTGGTCGTAATCAAACGTTTCAGGTTCGGCAAACATTCCGCTGCGGCGAATGAGATTGCCGTTTTTGAGATTGAATCCGTAGGTCATTTCTTTTAGCGGCATACCATCGTAAGAGAGTTTTGTTGAAATAGGATAGCCATAAACATCTGAGGTCTGCGTTTTTAAATACTTGCCGTTGATTTGTGTGGTGCGGGTTGTAAGGTTACAATTAATTAGTTTCCAAACCGTTATACTGTCGAGTAATATCTCGTTAAGGTTGCCGTATTGGTCGTATTTGTAATATTCGGTTGTGTTGTCAGGAAACGATTTTGATGCTAAAAGTCCGTTTTTGTCGTATGTAAAACTGTAAGGATATTTGCGATTATCTATGGTGTACGTTTCTGACTTTGTGCGGTTCAGGCTGTCGTAAGTGTATTCAGTGGACAATTCGCCGCATTGCGTTTTTAACAATTTTCCGTATTCGTCGTAATTATATAAGGTGTGTATGCTGCCGCAGGTGCTTTCGGTTAATAAACCGCCTTGGTATTTGTTTTCGGTAACGTTGCCTTCGGCATCTGTCTGTTTTACAACGTTGTTGAAACAGTCGTATTCGTATGTACTTTTGCCACCGTCGGGGTCGGTAAGCGAAGTGCGGTTGCCAAGTTCATCATATTCCAAAGTGTATTCAGCGCCTGCTGCGCTTATCTTTACGGGCTTGCAAGCTGCATTATAAGTATATTTAATGGTTGATATACCATCATCAATGAAGGTTATGTTTCCAAAAACGTCGAAAGTCTTTGACGTTTTTTTGCCGTCGGTTTCAATGGCTACGCTGTTTTTGGCGTATGTATATTTTGTAATACTGCCGTTTTGGGCTGTATATTCTTTTACTCGGTTCTGATTGTCGTAGACATAATGTTCGTTGAACTCTGTGTCACCATATAGGGTTTTAGTGTTTATAATATTAGAAAACTTGTCGTATGTGTTATATGTTTTTATATTAATACCTCCTTCGGTTATGGTCTCGGTGAGAGTTTTGCGACCGAGTATGTCGTACCATGTTTTTTGCCACGGTGCGGCGGTCTGCTGAGTAAACACGTAATAAAACTGCTCATTACTTTTGCCCCATCCTTTTTCGGTGGTTGTGGTTGTGCCATCGGGATATTGTGTTTTAATCAGATTACCCCAAGTGTCGTATTCATAGGAGGTAGTAAGTGAATTATTTGGGTTTGATATGTCGGTTTCAGAAATTAATCTACCAAAATCATCGTAGTCGTATTTGATTACGCTTTTTGGCTTGTTTTTGGTTGTGGTTATTAGTTTTTGGTTTTCATAGGTGCAATCAGTGGAAAATTTTTCGGTTTCGTCTGAATAAGTGTTTGTATGAAGTAAATTTCCGCTTTCATCGTATTTGTATTCAGTAGTAATCTGTTTGTCAGTCTCATAGTGTTCTATTTTTTTGACTACCGTGCCGGTGGCGGCATCGTATTCCAGATATTGTTTTGTCATAAATGTGGCTTTGGCACCAGGAATCATTTGGTAATTAAAAACGACTTGCGGTTGCCATATTCCACCCGCCTTTACGTAGTTAGTTGATAATTGTTGTTTGTAAAATCCGCCAGTATAATAGGTTTGTGTATTTTCTAAATATCCGTATTTCGTATTGTATATATTTTGGGTAACTACTATATCTCCGTAAATGTCTGTATTTTTGATTTTTGAAGGATATGTAAAAAAGTTTTTGCCGCCAAGGTCTGTAATGGAGAACTCAGTTTCGGTTGTGGTTATAAAAGTGTCGCGTATAACTGTCTGTGTAATCTTTTCCGGAGTATAGTAAGTTGTGTTCCACGAATTTATCTTTGTTGTAGTAGTTTCACCTGTATACAAGTTCTCACATTCTATTTTATTAAAGCCCAAAAGTCCTTTACCAAGCACGTTAGCCGTAAGGTTATGATATTTGTATTTTTTTATAATATTATCGGTAATTCCGTTGGTTTCTTCGGTGGAACTTACCACTGCCAACGGCGCAATAACGTCAATCATCGGATAGGTTTGATTTTCACCCTTGTGGTAGAAATTTTTGTCGGTGAGAAAAGTGTAGTTAAACTTTGTGGCTCCATAAATATCTGATACAGAAATAATTTTATTTGTGCTCGATCTGATATCTGTATTAAAATAGATATGCCATTTGGGGGTGTGTTCGTCATTTTTATTACCATTATAACAGTCGTAACCGTAATTCAATAGTTCAGATACACCGTCGCCGTTGAAGTCACCAACGGTATAGTTGGATATCAGTGCGTCGTCTTCATATGTAGACTGAGTAAACCTAACATTATTTAAATAATTGTGCGAAACTGATTTTAACCAATATGACTGTGTGATATCGTACACCCCCCAAGGACTTGACCACATATCGTCCTCTTCATGATATTGTGCTCTATTAGAGAAAACATCAGATCTGCCATCACAGTCAAAATCCAATATATGAATATCGAACCTGCTATTGTCGTGTCCTGTAAAGTCACGGTCGTAAAAATCAGAAGTCCAGGCTGTAGTCTTAAAGAATCCGTCATTATCGCCACGATTAATCAAAAAGTACCATTGTTTGTTTTCTGTTTCACTATAAAGAAAATCCATTAGTCCGTCGCCGTTAAAATCACCGCTGCGGATTATGTAGAAACCGTCGATAAAGTCAGTTTTCTCTGTTTTGCACATATCAGAGAAATAACCATTTCCATCGTTATATAGTATAGTATAACCCTTTTTGCCGAAAATGATTATGTCTATAGCATTGTCGCCGTTGAAATCAGAAACAAATACCTCTTTGGGTTGGTTATCCAAGTAAAATTCAAAATCTGTGTTGCCTTCCAACGAAACCAATTTGGCGGGGTAACGACCATACTCGTTCTTGCTTTTTTCAATAAAGAAAATATGGGATTTGCCATCGTTTTTGAAATCAGCGCATGCGATTGCTGGCATTTCGAGGTGACCAAGAGGAAACGAGCAATCATATTTTGGCCAATAATTATCGTAAAAAACTAATTGTATACCTTGAAATTTTCCGCTTGCGCCTTCAAGATGGCAAACTGTGAACTCGTTAGTACCGCTACCATCAATGTCGGTAAAGAGATATATGTTTTGGTGAGTTATGTCTCCAAATTCAAAATCAGCTTTAGTTTCAGCTGAAATAATGTAATCAAACTTAACAGCATCGTTAACAAAAGATGTTTTATAAAAAGATACCAGATTGAAATAGTTTCCATCATAATCTTGAGTAGGTGCTATTAACACCAAATCGTCCAATCCATCACTGTCTAAGTCACCAGCTAAAACTTGCTGCTTATAAAAGTCAACATATTTAGATTGGAAACCTTGTGTGTGGTTTGCAACATCAACCTCCTCCACTTGTATTGTAGTCGGCTCTACATCCCACTTAAATTGAATTGGAGGCATAGATTCTCCATCGGCATTTTTTAGTGTAATTGTTGATATGTATCGGAAACCATTCCGCTCAACATAATCTATATCATACGATCGAAGAATTTTTGCTTTTTGTTTTACGCTTACTTGTTTTAGGCAGGTGGTAATTTCTTTCTGCTTGCCAAATCGGCTGTAATAGATGTGATTTTCGTAAAATTCGTAGTCGAATACAATGTCATAAATGTTGTTAACATTGATATTAACAATACGTCCTTGGTACGAATACTTAATCGTGTTGCCAAAATTATCGGTAACTTGCCAAAGGTTCCATGTCGCAGTACCATCGAGCCTGAAAATTTGGGTGTGATAACGGTATGTTTTGCCGTCTTTTTTTAATTCAAAATAATTACCATCTTTAAAATATTCAACCACCGTCGATAACTCATTTTTAACTGTATATTTGTTGTTTGCTATTTTTATCAACCTTTTGCCGTCGAGCAAAAAGTCGGTGCCGTTTTTGTAATCAATTACATCGGAAACGCCGTCGAAAAACAAGTTTTTGTTGGTTCGTGATATTTCAGACAAGCCTCCAACATAGAATCCCATACCCAAATCGCCGTAGCCGCTGAAACTGTTGTAACAAATTGAAACATTCGGATTTATATTGCTTAATCCTTCTGGTATCTCAATAGGTAGCGAATAAATAGCATTGCCCAACTCGCCAACGTTTACCGTGCCAGACAACCTGCCCACAGAATATTTGTTATTCTGAGCGACAGCAGAAATGCCTATCAATAAGATTAATATGCTTGACAAAACTCTTTTCATTCTTTTAAAATTTTATAAGTTTTGTCAGAAATTTTCAACAAATAAATTCCGCTTGAAAGATGGGATAAGTCTATATTATTACTTTCAGATAAATTATTTAATATCAATACAATACGTCCGAATAAATCAACAATTACAGCCTTATGAACATCTTGTTTATATAGCTCAATTTGCAAAAAATCTTGAATAGGATTTGGATATATTTTTACATAATCATCCTGAATTACAGATTCTTGTAAATCTATAACAGAAGTTTGAAGTTCAGGCTTCGGAAGATCAACAAATCGCAACACCCGCGCCCCATTGTCGTTGTAATCGAATGTAACTTTTTGTGCATAAGATATTTTGCACAAAAACAGCATTACGATTATTAATGCAGTAGTATATTTCACAGTTAGTAGTTTTTGGCAAAAATAGATAAATATTGAATATTGCAACGCTACACTTTGTTAAAAAACGTTAACAATTAATACGTTACAAAATTTATCCCAGCTTTACAAACTTAACATTCGGTTCCATTTAGATGATGAACACATCTTCGTATCAATG
>JAEEGL014612289.1_pt1 | contig 10260 bp, 4 predicted proteins | sample 9134231 | NCBI WGS metagenome assembly JAEEGL01 (sample SAMN16246548, study PRJNA631951) | gut metagenome | biome: gut microbiome; feature: rumen; material: fiber-attached | host: Bos | place: Iran: Karaj | collected 2018-10 | reverse complement strand
TCCGCATCGTCATCCTCTCCGCCCTCAACTCCCAGGACGACATCGTGAAGGGCTTCAACACCGGCGCCGACGACTTCATCACCAAGCCCATCATCATGGAGAAGCTCCTCTCCTGCGTCATCACCCAGATGCAGCTCGTCGAGGCCACGAGGAAATAACCCATTCATTCGTCTCATTCCCGTCTCCTCTGTCATTCCCGTCCCCACAGACAGAAAATGGCTCTTTTCCTGTCTTTAGGGGGGCATTTGCCGGGGGTTAAGACAGGATATGGGCCTATTTCTGTCTGGACAAGGGCGCTAGCCGGGGGTTAAGACAGGATGCTGGCCTTTTTCTGTCTGAAGGGGACGCAGCATTTTGCGAAACCGGCGGAGCCGGCAGGGGTGCGGCCGTGAGGGCAGACAAAATGCCCTCCCGACCGCACCCTGCCGTCTTTCCGCCGCATCGTTCTTTTGCGCCAGCCGCCCCACGCACTCCTCCCCACGGCCCCCGACAGCACAGGCCAACGTGCGCAGGCTCACGCACGGGCACCGCACCGGCTGGCGCATCTTCGGGGTGCGAATCTGTCTCCTGTGCACCCGGATTGCGAAAAAAACGGCCACGGGGTGCGAATCTGCCTCCTGTGCACCCCGTTATGAGACCCCCGAGGCCGCCAGGAAATCTTTGAACTATTGTTTGAAACGGCAAATATTTCAATTCAGCATGACCACCGAACGGGACATACGCAACCAAATCCGATACGCCGAGAAAAAGGGACTCGAGAAGGGCCTCGAGACACAGATCATCACTCAGGCCACCGGCCTCTCCGAAGAGCAGGTCCGGGCGCTGTAGTTCCCTCTCCCCATCGTCATCCCGGGCTTGACCCGGGATCTCCCCTCCTCACACAAGCAGGCTGCCGCCGGGCGCATCAGGGCCCCGATTTGCGCCCGGGAGCTCAGAAAACGACCAACGGCAACTTTCAGGGAGCGACCTGTCAGTTGCCGTTGGCGCGAATCATCTCTTACGTTAAGATCAATCTTCTGTGATGACCAGATTCTTGATCTCCCAGGTACCGACGCGGCCGTCGTCCATGGTGACAGTGACGGGATAGCCTGTGTTGGTGTGAGTGTAGCTGGTCGTTACACGCTGCACTGAGCCAACAGTTGTCACATCGTAGTAAACCGGATAGCCCGTGTTGTTGGTAGTGGTAGCACTCCCATCAGCAGTAGTGAAGTAAAGCTGAGTAAAGTGATCCGGGTAGCTCGTGCACTCAAAGGCAACACGGAAATTAGAAACCAGATAATCCGACGGGATCTGCGCCTGGGCCTTGATGTAGACCCAGTTGGTTCCCGGAGGATAATTGATGTTGACGGGTTCACTCCAGGTCTCGCCGCCGTTCTTACTGAACCGCATATGGGCATCTTCCCTCATATTGGCGCGGGCGTCGGGGTGTGCCGGGTCGGAGAAATAGTTGCCGGCATGGTAGAAGGTAATCGTGGCCCCTGCCGAGCAGGACAGGTCTATGTCCTTCGAAGAGATCATAGAGTAGCCGGCAAAGCGCTGATTGTGATAGTCGGTCACATCCTTACTTTCGCTAACGTCATAGCGCGTGGTAGGCTCCTCTATCGCACCCCAGGCAGACTGTGCAACGCCGAAGGACAGGCCGGTACCCGGATTATAGTACGGATACCACAGGTGCCTGTAGCATCTGCCGTCGCTGAACCAGGTGAGACGGGTAAAGTCTGCAGTCCTGTCATTCCCGCTCTGCCAGGTATCACCATCCGTGACCACCTCCCGGACTATCCAGTAGTCGCCCATCGTGGGCCCAAGGAAGGTCTCCTCGTGGTGGATGGTGCCCGATGCGGCCTTATTGGACACAACCTGGATCTCATAGCTCACGGACTGCGTGGACGCGGCATAACCGTTGCCTGCCGGAGTTGTCACGGAATAGGTAATGAGGACGTAGCCGGGAGAAACTCCGTGCACCGTGCCATTGGAGGAAACCGTTGCCATGCCAGGGTCGGCTGACGTGTACGACACGTTGACAGTACCACCAGCCGTGGTATATTCAGGCTTCACCGAGTATGAGCCCGGCGTCTGGACATCGGATCCCACCTTCACCACGAAGACAGGCTCGTTCGCCCATTTCACGGACAAGCCGCTAAGCATATCGGCAGTAACGGTCACCGTATATGAAATCGGCTCGGCGGCCGTATAGTTCTTATATGCCGGAGATGTGGCGGTGATGGTCGCCGTCCCCACACCCACGCCCGTTACCTTGCCATCGCCGTCCACGGTTGCAACATCAGTATTGGAAGATGAATAGTAAATGGGGGCGCTGGCGTTGGAAGTGGCTTTGTTGACAGCAGTTCCACCCACGTTCAGCTGCATGCCGTAGTAGCTGAAGTAGATATTTCCTTCTTCCATCTCATTGGCGAAGGTGTCCCTGTTGGTGGAATTGTTGGTGGCATCCACCGGATAGTAGAAGTCGTTGTTGGGCGACGCGACCACCCAGACGGTGGTAGCACTCTGCTCCACCATCGTCAGGAAAAAGCTTCGGAAGGTTTTGATACCATTGATATCCGTAGGAGTAGAGGTATACTCCTCCCAGTTGATGGACCTGCGGTAATAGTAGTTGTTCTTGGTACGGCCCGGGATCAGGCTGGGGCCGTTCTCCACGGTAAGGGTCTCGTCGGCGCCAGGTGCAAGCGGCTTGGGATACATCGTATTCTCTTCCTGCTCGATGTAAAAGTACAACGGGAAACGGGCGACGGTAAGGCCGGCAGGCACATTGAAATCCACCCAGACTTCCTGGCCCTTGCCGGCAGGCACATAATCCTGGGCGTCTACCGAGAGGGAGAAAGGCCGTCGGAGCGTCAGATTCACGGTACGGGTAAGACCGCTGCCATTCTTAAAGACGATGGGCTGCTTCCACACTTCTCCAGGCTGAAGACTCTCCGGATTCGCGCAAGTGATCGTCACCTCGCGCCAGTCGCTGTAAGTCCCCGAGCCGCCCACGTCGGAACCGGCAATGGAGATCTTGTCGTTAGAGGCCACGATGTTGTTACCACTGGTAGCATCGCGGATTTCGGCCGTAATGCTGGCATTGTCGTTCGTAGCGAAGTTGGCCCCGGTACCGCTCTTGACATACATCTTGAACGAGGTCCCGAAAGTGAGCAGGATATCCGTCTGGCTGACGTACAGACGGCTGTCGTCATTGGCAATGTTGGTCAACTCCTGGGCCATGGTGGAACCCTCGAAGTTATTGAGAGCGATGCTGTTGACCGCATCGTACACGGAATCGCTTCCCTTTCCGTTTACACCCGTGATGTTGAGGGTATAACAGAAGTTCCGGAGGATATTGTAATAGATATTATCACCGGTGCCGGTAACAACGTGGGTGACAGGGTCCTCGAACCGATCCTTATACACGAAGTCGGCCTTGTAGTAATAAGTCTTCCAGTTGCCGCCTTCATTGAGCCTCGCCTTCAAGATGATGAACGGATTGGCGTCGGGACGGTAGGAGCATTCATAAAGGTAATCCGGCTCGGCTGGATCGATCCAAAGATGGTTGGCATCCATCGTGTCCGTGCCGTCGGAAGAGTAATAACTGCTCCAGGAATTGTACTCGATGACCGGGGGCATGAAACCGTTGTACATGTCCGTATTGGTAAGCCAGGTATAAGGAGCATCCTGCTCCGCGGCCAGTTCGTAGCGGGCAAATCGGTCAAAATTGATCTGGACTTCGTTGCCGACGGTAATGTAATCATCCGTATTCGTATTGAACGGGGTGATGGTCCCATATACCGGGGTGTTGAACACCTTGAAGCCCAGGATCTGGAAATTGGACACGCCATCGTCCAGCTTGACCTTCACCTTGGAGAAGTTGCGGATCATCTTGATCCCCTTCATGTCCGAGGTCTCAGTAATGGAGCCGTAGTGACGGCGGCCCCAATATGCCAGGGCGCCATTGGTGGTGACCAGTGTACGCACGAAAGTGCCTTCGTCCACCAGGTTCATCTCCATGTTCTCGAATTCGGGAATGGCCCTGGTGGTGGCAATGAAATGGACATAGCGGTCGCCGGAAGGAACCTTGGTAAGACCATCTACGTGGAACTTGGTTATATAGTTCTCCGACTCGGAGCCACAGTTGAAACCTGCTTCTTCCGCCGTAGGATGAGACTGGGTGCCCGGCTTGGCTTTGACGATTTCGTAAAGGATATCACCCGCACTGAAAACAGCCAGGTACAGGAACTTCACCTTCGGTGTCTCCTCGCCCATGGTTGCCGCCTTGGTGGCCATCCAGTCTCCCTGGTCCTGGGCAAAAGGCAGGATCAGGCTGCCGTCCAGGGAGATCTTGCCCTCCGGCAGTTCGGGGACCATCCGCGTGGCAAAATCCTCCCGGATGCACGAAGGGAGCAGCAGCACGACGAGTGCAGACAATATGATAAAGCACTTGGCGGTAATCTTTTTCATAAGCTCTTATCTTATCAGTGTTGCATTGCCGGAGGCGTCATAATCGTAGAGATGCCCGTTGGGGTGATAGACATTGGTGGTAGATGGTTCGTCTCCCCAGTACCAAAGATCATAGACATAACGGCAGGACTGGGTCGTATTAGCCGATGCCGGGTTTGAGAATGTGATACTGGCATTTGCATTTGTGGGAATATATACCAATCTTCCACTGCCGGACCAATAATCGCTGTCAGTAGCATAAAGAACAGGTATTACTCCTTCCTTCTGACGAGCTACAATAAAGGCAATTTCCGACTCTGTAGGCAGTCTCCAACGTCCGGCCGGGTATCCCCCTTCCTGGTAAGTAGCGCCGCGTTTCACAGCTTGTTCAAAGGTTAGACCTGTATTAGCATTTAAAGCCGAGGAAACCAGAAGACGCGGAGCAATGATACTCTGGTCATCGGGATTCTGGGATGCAATCAGGATGCCCTCCGGAGTTTCCCAAGCAGTATACAACTCTGTCGTATTACCATTGTAGTAAAGATAGTCATAGAACTTTGCGTTATTGGTCCAGGATTCAGTTCCGCTATAATGATTTGAAGAAGGCACCCTTGGATCTCCGATTCTGTAATGAATCTCCTGATTGTTTGCTACATAGTAGTCGTTTGACGTATTGAAAGAAGTTACGTCAATATATGTTGTATAAAAGTTCTTATCGATAGATTCTGACAAACCAGTCGTTTCCCCCATAATAGTACCATAGTTCCCTGTCGTACGACCGTTCTTTGTCTGTGTGGAACTGCTTATTTGATAATACCTTGTCGGGAACCAACCACCTGTACTAACTTGTTCCCAAAAACTACTACAATGGTAGAAGTAGCTGCCTTCGTCAGTATACCTATTATAGTTATTTCCCCACCCGGGGGGAGTTCCTTCAACCCTTGCAAAATAGCCGTTCACGAATACGCTACCGGCATTCGTATTTCTGATAAGGCTGATGGACGGCTTCTGCACAAGCGTGATATTCTGCGTACAGTCATCTTCGTTGGTGATCGTGGCATTGATTGTCAGGGAACTGTACATATTCTCCAGGGAATGGTAAATCTTGACATATCCCGGATTCCCTTTGTCAACCTTAATCGTACCGGCATTTGTGGTTACCTCTGTCTCTACGTCCTCCTCGACGGTATAGTTGACATTCTGCGTCGTCAGCGGATGCGCGTTTGTATTCACATAATACTGTATCGTCGTGATCTTTACGGACTTGATCGGAGAACTGCTGACATAGGAGAAATAAGCCGTCGCCTCATTGTTGATGGTCTGCTCCGGATGGTCCATCACCAGATACTTATAGGTGACCAGCTCTCCCGGGACGACTCCCTGCCCACCCCCTGAGGCACTTTCGTTCATCCAAGGGAGGATCACATAATCGCAATCCGGGATGAGGACCGTGCTCTCCCCATCTGCGCCGGCCAGCGAACTGACCTTGACGAAAGTCCGGTAGCATTGGTTGCGCTCCAGACTGAGGGTCGAGATATTCGGGCTGAGCTGGTATTTCCTATATTGGTAATCTGTCTCGCCCTTAATACGCCAGGGAATACGGAACACGACCGTGGTCGCATAATCGCTGAGGTCGCTCCAGGCGCAGGGATAGGAATAGAAAGGAACGTGGCTATAATTGTATTGTTCATACCCTTCTATTTCATTTCCTGCCTGGAGGGTGGTCACGGCACGAGCGCCATAAGATACGTAATCAGCCGGTTGGACGGTATAGCTGCCATCCACCTTGCCACGCTTCACGGCGTTGGACATGGTGATGGTGACACCGGCATCAAGGACTGGTTCCCAGATCTGATGGGCCTCATCCTCAAATTCATCCGGAATCAGCAGATAGAACTGGATCTTCGCTGCGGCGCGGGAGACCTTGACGCGCCCGCTGGCAGTCCGGTTGTCATCTACGGTCGTAAGCGTTACGGTCGCCAAATCGTCGGCGGACATCACAAAACTTCTCTGAATGGTTTCCGACGTAAAGTCATTCTCCACCACAAGTTCTTTGAGTTCGGGAACAGAGGTATGCTGCGCATCATAACTGAGCGGGGCGTTGCAAATCACATACAGTTGGCAGGTTCCGTACTCCTTGCTGCCAAACATCCTGAGGGCATCGGCATCGGTGAAGAACACCTTCACTTTATAGACAGTCTCTTCGTTCTCGGTCCCTTGGTTAACGACTTCGGCCACGGCACCGCGGCCCAATGCCGTGAACACGGCATTGCTTCCGGTTTGTCCATTGGGATAGAAGAAGCAGTCGACACTCTCCACAAGGTTCTCGTTGTAACCATCGGCACCCGGGATGGTGGCCTTCGTCACCAGGGTCGGATGCAGGCCGGCAAGCGTGATCTCGATGCAGTGGTCGGGAATCCCGCCTCCAGGCAGGTCCAGTCCTTCACTGCACCCGGTCCAAAGAAAGACCGGCGCCAGCATCGGGATTAAATACTTAAAGAATGTTCTCATGCTTCCGTCGTGTTTAGTTGGCGTTCTGCCAGATGGTCCACTCAGTAACGCCGGACAAATTGACCAGGTTCAGGGCGACCACGGCATCGCCCGTGGCATCAATGTAGTAAATTCTGAGCTTGGCGTGGCTGGTGACCGATGCCTCAGAGTCCACGGGCTTGATGTAGATATAATTCATCACTTCCGGGTCAATGGCATTTCTGATGGAGGCCACGCGGTTGCCGTGCGCGTCAAGCAGGAAATTGCCGTTCTCGTCGCAGAAGCCGAATGCCGCATCTCCCACCAGAGAGGCCTGCCAGGAAGCAAACTTGCCAGCACCCAGCTTGAAGTAGAATTTGCCCATGCGGTTGTTGATATAGACATTGCCTTGGGCGTCTGCATAGTCAATGTACGAAGAATCGTAGGTAAGCGCCTGGATGACATCGTTGATGTTGGCGTTGTAGTCGAAGTCGAAGTCCTTGAGTTCCCAGGGTTGAGGAACGACCTCGAGTTCAATCTTGTCACCAGCCAGAATCAGATTGATATCGTAGGCTATGCCGCCCTCGAGGGATGTCAGGATTTCTCCACTAAGGTGCGGGGACGTATCACCATTGTAATTGACCGTAGCCCCGGTAAGGCTCTCACTGGTGATGGCCCAATCTGTGGTAGAAACGTCCTGCCAGTCATTGCCCCAGGAAGGATTGCTCCAAGCACCCCAATCACCCCACGGATCCCATTCTGCGGAGAAGGTATAATTATTCGCATTACTGGCATTATCGTTATATGCGCTATTCCAAGAGCCATTATTATCTCTTGTCGTCCTTACCTTAATCTCCTCGGAGTTGCGGGTACGGGTGCGGGTGCGGGAGATGGTTCGAGTCTGTTTTTGGAGGATCTGCCTGTTCTGAGTGACGGTTAGCGTGCCGTTCACGTTCAGTTTATGATACTTGATGGTGGCGGCAATGCGGTCGCCCTGCGAAGACGCCCTGGGGATGGCATAGAGGAAATAGTCGGACATCAAGTCGGCGGCGTTCTCCGTTACACCGGTATATGTGGTGAAATTGCTCTGCACCGTCGCTGCAGGCACATATTGAAGGGACTGGGAAAGGACATTGCTGCCATTCAAAACATACTCCGGATTCTGCCCCTCAAATCGGGTGACATTCGTCCAGGTGGGGAAATAGGCAGAAGCGTTGTCCAGCAGGAGGGTGCCGGTCCTGTTGAAACCCTTCAACGTGACCTCCTCCACCAGGTAGCGCTGGCCGCTGACGGAATACACTGCCCCGGTAGCAGTCTCCGTCCTGGTACGATAGCGCGTCTGGATGATTGTTTGTGTCTCAGTCTGGGTTTGGATGGCATGGTAATATCGGACATAGTATGTTGTCCCCCACCCATATTCATTAGCTCCCGTGCGGTAATAGGTTGCAGTATTTCCAACGGTAGCAACCGGATTGCCCACCGAAGATGTCGTCTCTCCATTCTCCGGATCTCCGGCAGTACCGTTGGTAAAAGTACTGTTTCCAGAGGAAGTCATGTTCCGTACCTCACCCGGCAAGGAACCCTTGACGTTGAGCCGTACCTTCGCAACGGCGTGGCGAAAATGGAAGTCCACTGTGCCTTCAGGATCATAGTCATCCTTTTCCATGTTCTTGTGCGGCAGGCCGGAAGTGTTGGTGCCCCACAGAATGTCCCTCTGCTTAGAAAGCTCGACAACAGAGAGATTCTGAGCAACGTAATCGTCGTAAACTATATACGGGACCTTACCATGCTGAACGGGCAGCGTCTCATCTCCAGCGGCCTCTTCATTGTATCGAACAACTCCGCTCCACGTGTCCCAGGGGGCATAGGCAAAAAGGGTAAGGTTCTCGCCCGAGGACGCCGGCCAGAACTCTGCATCGCCGGTGTTCTCCCAAGTGCCTGCATTGTACCGGAACTTTCTGTTGTCGAGCACGATACCGTAGTTGGTGTAGTCGGATTTTTTCTTACTGTCGGAGAAAGCCTCTTCGCCCGTATAGATGGCATAGACGCCGAAGCCGCTGGATTGGAGCCCAGCATCATCGATGTCCGTAATCTCGGAAACAGTCTTGGTTAGCGGCGACCAACCCCCGTCCAGCGTAGACGTGACCTTCAGCGGGACTACGCTTGACCGGTACTCGCCACCGTTCTTCCCGCCACCGGGGATCTCCACGGGATTGCAGGAGATCAGCGCAGCGGCCAGTAGTACGGACAGAGCGATATTTTGGTGCATCTTCATAATTTTCAATGAATTAACATTAACTGTTGTCCATACTCACATCATCGCCGCCGTCGCGCCAGTCGACGACGTCGGCTGTGACGCGGATCTGCTTGAGATCGAGGACAAGGTTGTAAGTATAAATCTTTCCGGCCTCCCATTCCTGCACGTTGGTGGTCGTCAGCGGAGCGGAGAGATTGTTGCCGGCATACCGGTAATAATACTTGGAGGGATCGGGCGTGACGCCATCAGCCAGGTAAGCTTTGTCATTGATATCTATCCAGCGGGTTACGTCGAAGTTCGCCTCGATGGTGGCGCCGGTGAAGAATACGTGCGGAATCATAAGCAAGAACTCTTCCACATTCCATTGTCCCGTGCTGGAATCGTAACAAACCTCCGCCGTGACACCGGTGGTAAGATTCGGACGCCTGCCAACCAAAGATCCTTTGGGCCAAGAGGGAACCACAGTGGTACGACCGGTGGCATCTGTACTATTGAAATCCGGCTCCGGAATGCACTGACCGAACACGGCAACATTTCTGAAAGCAATGTAGTTGATCTTGACCTCGACATTATCATTGCCACCCTTCTCGAATTCAACGCTCCTGACGCGTATCTGGCTCAGGGCGTGGTGGAAGAAGAATTTAACCTTTCCGTTTGCATTGCCGGTGAGCCCTTGATTGTGATTGTCGGTCCACACGGCCTTGTTCTGATCGAGACACAGATCGGAGACCATGAAGTCTACCTGATCTCCGGAGTCTTCCGGGACCACATAGTAGAATCCCACCATACCTTCGCGCGTCGAATTAGTGTCCAGGAAAGGCTCCACGATGGTGTTCTCCGTAGCCGATCCGGTCGTGTTAAGCTCGTTCCAAGGGTAATAAGCGATGAAAGAAATCCTGTCCAGCTTGTTCCGGGGCCAGAAGCGGGAATGCTCATAATCATAGGAATAAATGCCATTCTCCTCGCTGATGTTCACGGGCTCGTTGTAGAAGAGGTTGGGGGCGTTGTATGCCCCTGCTCCCGTCTGCCAAGTGCCGGCAACGGTGCTTGATGCCTGCGGATGGAAGTACCCGAACACGCCCATACTGGTGCCGCTGTTCAGG
>JAEEGL014059429.1_pt1 | contig 10260 bp, 4 predicted proteins | sample 9134231 | NCBI WGS metagenome assembly JAEEGL01 (sample SAMN16246548, study PRJNA631951) | gut metagenome | biome: gut microbiome; feature: rumen; material: fiber-attached | host: Bos | place: Iran: Karaj | collected 2018-10 | reverse complement strand
TTTTATGCCCCAGGAGAGATTCCCCTTTGCAGTGTCTAAGCTAAAGAACCTGCCTGCCTCAGGACTTGCGTAAAGCAGTGTCCGCCAGTTGACCCCGGATGCGGCATATGCTTCTTCTGCAGCTTCTCCGTCCTTTATTTCGGTAAGTTTCAGCTGGTTATCTATCTCGACCCACTTGTCCTCTGTGTCCTTTTCATGGACTGCTATGGGATACAAAAAGACGGCATCGCTGCCGTTTGTGAGTCTGTAGTCTTTGGTATATTCCTCGCGGCCCTCTATGTTTTCGAAGGCTATTGTCTCATCAGATGCTTCGAGGATCTCGCCCTTGTCTATCTCATTTGCGGACAGATCGATACTGCTTCCGCTCTGTGCGCTTCCCGCAGCGTAAGCAAGCGGCGTGCTGATCTCGCAAAGCATGGCGAACACAAGAATAGCGGATACTACTTTTCTTAAAACCTTTTTAAACATTAGTTGCCTGCCTTTCTTTGAGTGAACCTCTAGATTGGGTTTGGTTTATTAGACCCTTTTTCATCATATAAACGATTTAGGCAAGCGAAACATGACATAGTATAATTCTTTTGAGAAAAAATAGTTTGTCATGATTTGCCTGGCTGAATCGTTTACTAAATAGAACATCTTCGATATATGGTATAATATTACAATATAATATCATTACTCGACAGACGGTGGGGGGGGGGGGCAAAAAATGGTTCCATTTGTAATTCTTGCAATTGAAGATCCAGTCAAAAGAGCAAGATATCAGGATGCTTACTTGACTTTGAATCAGCACTTGATTGCGGTAGCGATGTCGCTGCTTAATGACAAACAATCAGCTGAAGATGCACTTCAGGATGCATTCGAGGCAGTTATAGATGCAGACATTCTCCCAGAGGACGATCTGGGGCAAAAGGCGCTCCTAACAACCGTAGTTAAACGTAAGGCCTTGGATATACTAAAGCATAAGAGGTTCCTTGCAGATGATGAGCCCTCAGAAGAACAACTGGGTTTCACCGTTATGTCAGAAAAAATAGAACTGGATATGATCATTGATAATCTTCCAGATATTTATAAAGAAGTACTGATACTGTTTTATGAAAATGGTCTTAGTGCAAAGAAGATTGCATCTGTTCTGGGGATAAACTACAACACCATTCTAAAAAGACTTGAAAGAGCAAGAAAAATGTTAAGGGAACAGTATTGGGAGGAGAATTAAGTGAGTTTATCAGAAGCGGATATAAAAAAAGCTGTCCATAGATATTGTCAAAGAGCATTCTCTGTAGACCAATCTGCAGACCCGCCTTTTGCTTTTTCAAAAGAGCATACACAAAAAATGATGCTGTTGCTTGGGCGCGCAGATAGAAGACATCGTATTATGAGTGCTGTAAGGTATGTTGTAGCCTGTTTAGCCGTTATTATTGTTGTATTTGCCGCTGCATGTATTGCATCACCCAGTGTTTGGGCTGCTGTACGTAGTTGGTATGTGATCAACATAGGTCCGGATCAAATTGTATATGAATTCGAGCATAGGGAGAATGATCATGCATTTCTTGTTGTCAGGCCAAATGCGTTGCCTGATGGATTTGAATTAACAAACATAGATGAGGGTAATGGATATAGCATCCAATACTACGAAAACAGCAAGACAGAAGAGTATGTTAAGTTTAGCTACCACTGGCTTACTGTACGCGAGCGGGCGCAGATCGAAAAGTTGATCGATCGATATGGTACAAGTCATCTGTCAAAAGGATATGATGTTGTATTATATAAGGAAGATGGACTTAATAAACTGACGTGGTATGACAAGTATAATTGCATAAGTTATTGGGTAGAGAGCAATCTGCCGGAAAAGGAACTAATAGCAGCATTTGACAATATGGAGATGCACCCGCCTGTTTATATGCCGACATGGATGCCTGAAGGATATGAACTGGTGGATAGCAGATATGAAACAGCAGTAGACCTGGTTTACTACAACCACGAATCAGAAGATATTATTATGATAACCATAGAAGACTATGGATGGACAGAGGAAGTGCCAGTTTTAGGAGAGGGTGAATACAGGGAGATCACAATAAAAGGGAACAAAGGTATCGTTCATTGGGGCGGCGGATCGTATGAGGGAACCGTATTAGTGTTTGTGGATAAAAATACCAATCTATTATTCTTTATCCAGACAGGGCGTATAGATGCAGATCTTGTTATAAGAATTGCAGAACACTTAGAACGAATGAAATAATACAAGAATGTAAAAAATACGTGTTCTATTAGCAATATGCCAACGACCATTTGAAGTTCAGGACAAAAATGGTATAGTAACAATTGTTCTTGGGAATCGGGTTGTATTCAACGATCGGTTCAAAGAAAGGCAGGCAACTAATGTTTAAAAAGGTTTTAAGAAAAGTAGTATCCGCTATTCTTGTGTTCGCCATGCTTTGCGAGATCAGTACGCCTCTTGCTTATGCTGCGGGAGAGGCTGTTTCTGAGGCAAGACGTCCCGGAGTATCCGGAGAAGCCGTCTACAGCGAAGAATTAGCGGATATAATCAACAAAGCTTCCAAAGGAGAGATCGCAAAAGCGTCCAACGACACAGTTGCCTACGAGAATGCCGACAGACGCGAGGAAAACACCAAATCCTACAGGCTCACAGACGGCAGCAATGCTGTCCTTCTGTATCCTATATCAGTCCATGAAAAAGATGCTGAGGGTAAGTGGGTCGAGATAGACAACCTTCTGAAAGAGACAAAGAACAGCACCGGAGAGGATGTCTTTTCAGCGAAAGGTGTTAATACCGAAACTATCCTGCTTGCAGAGCCTAAAAGCGGCAGGTTCCTTGATCTTACGACAAAGAGCGGGCATATCACCTGGGGTATCGATACTGATGATCTGCGTTCAGCCGGCACATATGCAGACCCCATAGTCAAGAAGGGTTATGAAAAGCTCCAGATAAAATCCCTAAGCGGAATCCTTACATACAGCGAAGTCCTTCCCGGAACAGATGTAAAATACCAGCTTCTCGGCCATGACATCGAAGAAGCCATAGTTATTAATACTCCCGAAGCAGCCGGCCGCATAGCGTCTGAAGGTATAAGATATACGCTTAGCCTAGAAGGCTACCGAGCCGAGCTTAAGGATAACCAGATCTATCTGTATGCGGAAGGAGATGAACCCGAATACATAATCACGGCTGCATATATGGAGGATGCAGCTCTTGCTGACAGCGGGGATATACGGATCGCCCTGGAAGAAAACGGAGATGCATATACCGTCACTATTTATCCGAGCAGTAAGTGGCTCACAGATCCTGAAAGAGAGTTCCCGATCGTAATAGATCCGACCATCACCCAGTTTACCAGGAAGAAGGTCCTGGACACCTGCAGCGTGTATTCCAAGCAGCCTGGGACCAACCTTTACAACTACGGCAACCTCCTTGTTGGAAAAGAGGCAAGCTCCTACTATAAACTCAGGGCAGTTATCCGTTTTGAGCTTCCTGAGGCCATAACCGAATCGGATATGGTCATAGACGCAAGTCTTTCTCTTCTTCAGCGCGGCTATGAACCGACCGGCAGCCCGTATCATGTCTATGTCAATGCTCATAGAACAACAGCTGACATCATCCCCAATTCAGCCACATGGAACAACGTTAACGGTCATTTTGACACGAGCTATGTAATAGACCAGAGGATCACGAGTCCGTCTACTACAGGCCTTACGTCTACATTTGACATAACTGCGCTCGTAAAAGACTGGTACCAGAACGGAAACAACTACGGCGTTACGCTGATGTCTCAGAACGAGACCGGCGGTAACCGTTATGTCAAATACTATTCCGCGCATTTCCCGGGAGTATCTCAGGAACAGCTTCCTATCGTTGAGATCACCTTCATAAACCAGGACGGCCTTGAAGACTATCTGTCATATCACAATGCGGGCTCCGATACTATGGGAACCGTTTCTGTCGGGGACTTCAACGGCAACCTCATTTATACCTACGACGACATATCTCTTTCCGGAGAGTACATGCCGCTTTCTATCCAGCATGTATATAACCACACAAAGAGGACTGAAGCAGATCTTGCCGGGACTGCCATGCACTACGGCCTTGGCTTCAGGCTCAACCTTTCCCAGAGGATAGAAAGCACCTCCATAGACGGCTATCCATATAAGCTGATAGATGCTGACGGGACAAGCCATTACTTCACCTTAAAGAGCGGCACCAGCGGCGCCGTTGGCTCCGTCTACGAAAAAGAGATGGAGACTACCACCACTCTTTCTAAGACATCTTCCGGATACACCCTGGATTACCATGGGGACCTGGTATATTACTTCAACACTTCCGGCCAGCTGAAATCGATCACAGATACGTCCAACAATAAGTCGATGACGCTTACCTATAGTAGCAACCGTTTAACTGCAGTTACAGACGGAGCGGGAAGGAGTGCCAGCCTTACATACAACAGCAGCGGATATCTTACTAAGATAACTGATCCCGCAGGAAGAGAGACGACATATACCTACAGCTCGAACCGCCTCACTCAGATAACAGAGCCTGACGGAAGCAGTATAAAGCTTAGCTATACGACCGGCGGTGACAGCAGCTACATGCTGACAAAGATAGAGGATATAGACTCCTCGTATCTTGCCATTGCGTATCATGATAATTCTCCTTGCAGGGTAAAGAGCATAACCGAATACGGGACCAGCGGAGGTGAGGGCGGAAAGCTGACCTGGACCTATGGCGGCGGCGAGACCGTCATTACTGACCGCAAGGGTCTTTCTCAGACTATGCTCTTCGACAATACCGGGCATACGGTCTGCATCAGAGACGATGCCGGAAACGCGTATTTCGGAAGCTACAGCAATACTGATGACAACAATAAGCATTCGCTTTCTTTAAGCTCTGAGCTTCAGGGGACTGTAGTTAACTATCTTACGAATCACAATTTTGAGAAGAGCAGCATATCGCCCTGGGCAGCATATACAAGCAGTGGAGCGGGAAGCACGGCTCTGAATACCACGTACAAATACATGGGAAGCAAGTCGCTGTGTCTTAATAGCACTTCCTCTTCAGGAGAATACGGTATCTCTCAGGAAGCGTCTGTTTCTGCGGCAACAGGAGAGTCTGTCACATTCTCGATCTGGGTAAAGGTGGACAGCATTTCCGCATCAGCCGCAGATACTTCCGGACTAGTACTTGAAGTCTCTTACAAGAACTCAAGCGGCACATGGGTAGCTACAAGATCTAACCCTGTAAAGGCAGCATCTGACTGGCAAAGGCTGTCTCATACAGTGAGTGTCCCGGATGACGCGCAGAGCGATATACGCGTCAGGGTAATGTTTGTTTCCGCAACAGGAACAGTATACATAGACGCCGCACAGCTGGAGACAGGCGTTGTATCAAGCAGATATAACCTGATCGAGAACGGATGGTTCAAGGATGCTGCGGGAACTACTGTCCCCTCAGGCTGGGCAGGAGAGAACAATAACACCAGCTATGATATGGTGGCTGCGGGAAGAGAAGGTAACGGATTCTCTTTCAAAGGCGGTACGGAAAGCGCTAAAGGACTGGTCCAGACCGTTCCTGTAAGCGGTTCTGCCGGAGACAGCTATGTTTACAGCGCCTGGGCTAAAGCCAATGCATTGGGACCGGTAGATAAAGACTATGGCAATACAAGGGACTTCGGCGTTGCGATAAGGTTCATCAAGTCTGATGGAACCTATGAGACAGTAAGCACCAACTTTGAAGCAAAGACTACCGGCTGGCAGTACCTGTCCGGGACTGCAGTAGCTCCGTGCAGCTATACGAGCGTCAAGATAGTCCTCTGCTATTACTACCAGAAGAACTATGCTGTATTCGATGATATCCAGCTGTTCAGGGAGGGCTTCGGAGATGTCCTTGCCTATGATGAATACGGCCGGGTGGAGACTTCCACAGACTGTATGGGAAGGACAACAAGCTACACTTATGCCTTTGACGGAAGATCAGAAGTTGCAAGTGTCACATATCCTGATGGGTCGAGCAGCACTTATACCTATGATCAGACCACCCATAAGCAGCTTACAGAGACCGACACCAATGGAAAGACGGCTAATTATGCTTACGACTCCAGTTGGAACAACATAAAGGTCTCTATGACCAGCGGCAGCCTTACGCTTAATTCAGAGATCAAGGAGTTCGGGACAGCCGGGTTTATCACGAAAGAAACAAATGCTTTAGGCAATGAGACTCAATACTCATATAACACAAACAAAGGACTGCTTACAAGCGTAACAGAGCCTAACAGTGCTGTCACCAATTATTCTTACAATACAAGCAATGACCTTCTTACAGGTCTTACAAAAGGGAACTCTTCTGTAAGCTATAGCTATGCAAACAGAAGGCTCAGTTCGCTTTCACATAGCGGTGGCGGGACTGTCACCTACAATCTCACTTACGACCAGTTCGGAGCCAGAACTGCCGTCAAGGTCGGTACCCAGAACCTGGCCATGTATGATTATGAGGCAAATAACGGAAACCTGACAAGGACCACTTACGGAAACGGAGACTATATAGAGCCGGTCTATGACGAATATGACAGGCAGATAGGGATCAAGTATAACGGAGTTCTCAAATACAGATGGTATTATGGAGCGGACGGAAGGATCGGTCTTGAGAAAGACCTTGAAAACGGCATTACCTGGCGCTATCTGTACGATAAGAGCGGCAACATTACTTATTTGGCCGGAAGCAACGGCGAGATCATAACCAATACCTATGATACTACAGGGAAGCTGGTCGGAAGAAGCGTTACTGCAGGCGGAGTGACAAGCAGCTGCACGTTTACTTACAATACTTCGAATAAATTCCTGGAGAGTATCGCCTTTACTAACGGAAGTCTAGCATATTCCTACGATGCTTTTGAAAGGGCCAGCAAGACTCTCAGCACCTCATCAAATTACTCCATTCCCATTGCCTATACCTTTATGGCCGGGACCGGCTCAAATACAACGACGCTCATCCCGGAGACCATAAGGACTACAGGAAATGGTTGGATAGCCGATTACAAATATGCCTATGACAACATGGGCAATATTTCTACGGTCTGGAAGAAGACCACTGCAAATGGATCCTATACCCAGATCGCAAAGTATACCTATGACAGTCTGAATCAGCTTGTAAGGGAGGATAACGCAGAGGCAAACAAGTCGTTTACCTACAGCTATGATACCGGCGGCAATATCCTTTCTGTTTCTGAATACGCCTATACCACAGGAACGCTCGGGGCGGCTGTTGCGACCAGGAATTACACTTATGGGGATTCCAATTGGAAGGATAAGCTGACCGGTTGGAATGGGCAGACGATAACTTATGACGCAATTGGAAACCCGCTTTCTTATAGGGATGGAATGAGCTTCACCTGGGAGAACGGCAGGCAGCTTGCAAGCGTAGTTAATGGTAGCGTAACTACGAGTTATACCTATGACTCCTCCGGGACAAGAAACTCCAAAACTGTAGGCGGAACGACGACCTGGTACACGCTTGCTGGGTCGCAGGTGGAAAAAGCAACTACAGGCAGTGATTACATCCTTTATTTCTATGATGCGGACGGATCTCCGATATCCTTTAGAACGGTAAGCGGAAACACTTCAGCAGATTACTACTATGTCAGGAACCTTCAGGGAGACATAGTGGCAATTTGTGATGCTTCCGGAAACAAGAAGGTCGAATATACTTATGACGCCTGGGGCAAAGTACTGTCTATGACAGGTACGCTTGCAAGCACCATAGGGCAGAGCAATCCTTACCGCTATAGAGGTTATTGGTTCGATAGTGAGACAGGCCTTTACTACCTGCAGAGCAGGTATTATGATCCTCAGACAGGCAGATTCATCAATGCGGATGATTTGTTTAGTACAGATCAAGGGCCTATTGGGAATAATATGTTCACATATTGCCTTAATAATCCAATTAATGGAATTGACAAAAACGGAAATGCATTTTTGTCAATGCTTTTAGGTTCTGCACTAGCAGGGGCCTTGGCTGGCGCGTTAACTTCATTGATTGCGTATACCGCAAATGCAAAAATAAGTGGACAGAAACAAACTCTAAAAGGGATAGGAAATGCAATACTAACTGGCGGTTTATATGGAGCCATAGGCGGGATGCTTGGGGTGGTCACCACATCAAAAATAGCTAAAGCTGCCTATTCAATTGGTTTGGGTGTTATTGAGGGTTACAGGACAGCAAAGGAAACAGTTGGAACAAAAGAAGAAAAGAGACGCGCCGGAATACAAAACGGTATCATAACAGCATTGTCCACTTTTGCTGGAGCATATGGCTCTGCAGAAAGTACTGTAACAAAAATACTCTATAGCACTACAATATCATCAACAAAAGCTGGGTTTATAGGAGCAGCTGGATCGGTAGCTATTAGTTATATATCATCAAAAAAGCAATCAAAAACCAAAGTAACAGTTAAAAGGGGGAAAAAGATAAATACAAAAAAAGTAAAGTTGGCATACTAGAGCACTCAAAAATGAATCGTTTTAGGAGATTGATACATGTCATCCAAAAGTTTATATAAGGCAAGGTTTGGTAGTAATAAAACACATCAGAGCATGCTATCTGGACTAATACTCATTTTACTTGTGGCGATTGTTCTTTTTGCATACTATACAAGCCCCCCAACTCATTATGATGATAATTTTCCAACATGGTTAAAACCCATAATAGAAGGAATTGTTCCTCTGGCTGGTATTGTATGTATTTTGACAAGTATTGATGACATAGGTAATTCCTATGGGATAATTCAAATAAGCCCGGATGGTATTTATTATCGATGTCCTTTGCATAGGCAGCGTTTGATAAAATGGATGGAGATAGAATCAATAAGAATAGCGTCCATCCCAAGTGTTAATGGTAGCTTAGTTAATTATGAAGATACAGTTATCATTCATAGGACAAGAGGTGAATTGAACGTTTTTGGTCATGAGAAAATGCGGAATACAAAAGAGAAAATGTATATAAAAGCAAGCGATATGCTATTATCTGAACTCAATCAGTGGTTTATCGGGGAAATAATAGATTCCCGCGTCTAGTATCCTTTATCATCCTTTACAGACCGATTCTAATTAGAGACTATGCTGATAAAAAACAATATTACATATTAAGTCAGATTCAGTGTCCAGAAAACGAATAAGGGCTCTAGATAGAAGTCATTTCTGTTAATTATCAATAGAATTACAGTCAGGCGTCTTTAGATTTCAACTACAAGACGCCTGTTCTGTTTTTACCTTTCAGGAATCATATCCCGAATCCTATTATCATACATTTTTTCCTGATCAAGATAGTACACCTCCATAGCATATTCTATGCGAAGCAGCTTCCTGTAGTATTCTGCTCTGTCAAGGGTGTTTTTAGCCGTTTTCAGCTCCTTGCGGAGGGGTTTTATGCGCGCAGTGATATCTTTAGCCACCACCCTGATTTCGTTCGCTCTATATGGCATTTTTTCTGTTTTCAGCTTATTCCAGTACTGCTGACGCTCTTTTTCCAAAGCTGTGATCTGACTGGTCCTTTCAGAGATGAATGCTTCAAGCTCCGGCTGGGTGTGGATCTTGTATTTACCAAGCAGCGTGACCTGAGCTGTGATCTCATCCAGTTTGGCACAGGCCATCCTGGCCTCCGGAGACAGCGGCTGCGGCATATACGTTCCCGGCCTAGGCGTGCCGGTCACGAGCTTGGCGAGTTCCAGCAGGATCAGTAATACCATGTCTATGGCGATCGTTGCGATGTCGTGCGAATGCTGCATCTCGAACGCCCACTGCTTTTCGAGCATCAGCAGCGGATAGTCCCGATAGCTTTTCGGTTTATACTCCGGGCTGCGCTTATAGCTCCGTATTACATAATAGTTGTTGTAGATGCGATCGTTGAGCTCTTCCCGGCTGTATCCGAGCCGGTCAAGCCTTACGCCTCTCTCCCAGCTTGGAGCCTTGATGCTGTGCCTTTTGTTGTCATACTCATATCCGCGCTCATACATATGATCGAGGAACTCTCTTGCCGTGATCGAAAGCTTTATGCACTCCTCTATATCCTCCTTCAGGATATCCCTGTGAGTCTTCTGGCCTTTCTTATGGATCCAGTATGCTTTCTTATCACCATTATAGAACGGGGCATCCTCAAGCACTGTCAACCGGTTTTCAAGACAGATTCTGTCGGATATCTCCCTGAGTTCTATGTGGTCCCGTATATGGTTCTGAAACTTCCTGCCGTCCACAAAGGAGACT
>JAEEGL013729826.1_pt1 | contig 10260 bp, 8 predicted proteins | sample 9134231 | NCBI WGS metagenome assembly JAEEGL01 (sample SAMN16246548, study PRJNA631951) | gut metagenome | biome: gut microbiome; feature: rumen; material: fiber-attached | host: Bos | place: Iran: Karaj | collected 2018-10 | reverse complement strand
TACAAAAGACGAGGTGAAAGGCTTGGCGGCAAAGCACGACACGGATTTTGACGAACTGGAGAAATGGTATGACGGCTACCAGATAGGCGATGAGAAGTCCATGTTCAATCCCAACAGTGTCATACAGGCAGTTGGCATAGGACGCTGCCGCAGCTTCTGGGCCGCCACGGGTTCATTTGATGCCGTAACTTCATACATTAATATTAATTACGACGGACTTAAAGATGATATCATCAACATGCTCGGTGGAGGACGGGTGACAGTTGACCCGACCGGCTTCCAAAATGACCTTTCCGTGATACGCAGTAAGGATGACGTTTTGACTGTCCTTATCCATTTGGGCTACCTTTCATTCGACTGGAAACGTAACCAGTGCTATGTCCCGAACAAAGAGGTGGAGGGAGAACTGGTGAATGCCGTCAGGAACAACAAATGGGATGAAGTCATAAAATCCATCAACCAGTCAGAGAGGCTGCTGGAGGCCACTCTCCGCGGCAACAGCGAGTATGTGGCAAAGGCATTAGACGCAGCCCACTCGGACAACACCAGCATCCTCTCCTATAATGATGAAAACTCATTGGCCTGTGTCATCAGCCTGGCCTACTACTATGCCCGCAACGACTATCATATCCACCGCGAGTATCCCACTGGCGACGGCTATGCCGATTTGGTGCTAATACCAAGAAAGAATGTTGAATAACCTGCACTTGTCATCGAACTGAAATATGACAAGGACACCGATGCCGCCATCAGCCAGATCAGGAACCGGAACTATCCGCGTGCCGTCGGGGATTACACGGGTGACATACTGTTGGTGTGCATCAACTACGATAAGGATACCAAACGGCATGACTGCCAAATAGAACGGTGGAAGAAATAAAAGACATTCTAACCCCAAATACCTCGTGGACGTCTGACATGGACCATAGACAAGTTTGAGAAATAACCGCCGCGAAAATAACCGCCGCGAAAATTCAATGTATGGAGTTTTACGACAGACAGAATGAGATCATTGCTGAGGTGAAGCGTGACAAACGAAATTTCAAGAAGCAGCTTTTTGATGAAAAGGTTGATCTTTTACGCAACAAATACTTTAGCAAGTACGAGATTGAAACCCGGTGTTTCAGCCTGTCGGATATGTAAAGTAACGTTAAAAACTGAAATAAAACCATTAGGCAGAATTTATCAGATAATTCCAAATTTTTTAACCATATAAACAACGTTTTACTTTTTTTTAACGATTACTTGAATAAGTAAATACAGATATGAGCCTCTACATTTCTAAATTGAAATTATTTAACTGGAAGAATTTCCATGAATGTGATGTGGCAATATCAACTCGATGCTTCATCATTGGTGCAAACGCATCAGGCAAATCCAATCTTTTAGATGCCATTAGGTTTCTTCGTGATATTGCACGACAGGGTGGAGGATTGCAGAGTGCTGTGGAGCAGCGTGGAGGAGTTACAAGGATCCGTTGTTTGGCGGCTCGTCAGCGCACTGATATTTTCATTGAGACTGAACTCCGAGATATGGAAAGCGATGAATTGCGATGGATTTACGGTTTAAAAATAAAGAACGTGGGTGGTGGAATTATGAAAAACCAAGCTGCTGTTCTTGAGGAAAAAGTGTTTGATGTAGTGAATCAGGTGTATTTATTGAATAGAAAAAGCGAAGACAAAGGGGAAGACAGCGATACACGTAAATACACACATCTGGAACAGGCTACTGTAAATAAACAGTTCAGAGCGTTGAGAGATTTTTTTGCTGATGTAGAGTATCTTAATGTTGTCCCTCAATTGGTGCGCGAATCGGGATCCGCAATTTTCACTTCCGGAAAGGAGGATTATTATGGACGCAATTTTCTGAATAGGTTTTCCGTATTATCTGAAAGAACGCAAAAAAGTTATCTTCGAAAAATCAATGAAATACTAATAACCGTTGTTCCTCAATTGGATGAACTGTCGTTCGTAAAGGATAATATGGGAACACCCCATATAGAAGCTCGTTATAAACACTGGAGAAAGAGTGGCAGCAAACAGGATGAAACTGCTTTTTCCGATGGCACTTTAAGATTGATAGGTTTTCTTTTTGCCATGCTTGATGGCAATGGAATCATTCTTTTGGAGGAGCCTGAAATCAATCTCAATAGTGGAATCGTGGAACAAATGCCTGAGTTTATTTCGCGTGTGCAACGAGGAAAGAAGCGTCAGGTGTTTGTTACCACTCATAGTTATGAGATGTTGTCGCACAGAGGAATTAGAATGTCTGAAGTTTTGGTGTTGGAGACATCCAACGAAGGAACGTCTGTGAAAACAGCCAATGAGATTTTTACTATAAAAAACATGGTGGAATCTGGTTTTACAGTTGGTGATGCAGTGATTCCGTACGTCAAGCCGTCTACCGTCTCTCAAATGAGTTCTCAAATTTGAAGATAGAAAGATGAGATAGGTGTATATTGTGGGTGAAGATGATGTCACGCGTGCTGTGATTTTGCGGATTATTGCTGACTATAATTCAAATTTGAGTATCCTTGGAAGCTTGCCAGCACGTGGTTCTCAAATTAAGTCAATGATAACTAAGTTTAACACATTGGCACAGATACATCCCGTAATTCTTTTGACCGATTTGGATGATGAGCCTTGTGCCCCGATGGCGAAACAGAAAATGTTTGCGGACATTGTGCTATCTGGAATCCCGAATCTGCAAGACTCGTTTCTGACAGTTTGAATCGAATGATCATACGAATAAAAAAACTATAGGAATCCTTTTGTAAGTAACCATTAAAAAATAACTTGAGACGAAAAATAGGGAGAAATAAGGTGGTTCCAATTATGAAGTTCGGTGTCAAAAAGGAGACATCATCTCTTCTTCTGTAATGTTTGCTGGAGATTTCTACTTCATATTTGCAACGTTTTGCTTTTCAATTACAAATATACGAAGAAATCTCCAATTATTTGTTGTTTGGCTACTAAAAATGTTCTTTTAACCCTATAAATATCGTTTTACTTTGTTTTTAACAATTACTTAAGATAAAATTAAACATAATAAAATGAAAGGCATCGTACTCGCCGGAGGCTCCGGCACAAGACTTTACCCCATCACTAAAGGGGTTAGCAAACAACTTCTTCCCATCTATGACAAACCGATGGTCTATTACCCTATTTCAGCATTAATGTTGGCTGGGATTAGGGACATTCTGGTTATATCCACTCCATACGACCTGCCTGGCTTTGAACGCTTGCTGGGCGATGGCTCAGACTATGGTGTTCACTTCGAATATGCCGAACAGCCTTCACCTGACGGACTGGCTCAAGCCTTCATTATCGGCGAGAAATTCATCGGTGACGATTGCGCCTGCCTCGTATTGGGTGATAACATCTTCTATGGAAGCGGATTCACAGCGTTACTGAGAAATGCTGTCAAGGATGCCGAGGAGAACAATAAAGCTACGGTCTTTGGATATTGGGTCAGTGACCCCGAGCGTTATGGCGTTGCCGAATTCGACAAGCAAGGCAATTGTTTGAGTATAGAGGAGAAACCTGCAGCACCCAAGAGCAACTATGCTGTGGTGGGCTTGTACTTCTATCCCAACAAGGTTGTTAACGTGGCCAAGAGCATTAAGCCAAGTGCCCGAGGTGAGTTGGAAATTACTACGGTGAACCAAGAATTCTTGAAAGATGGCGAACTGAAAGTACAAGTATTCGGACGCGGCTTTGCTTGGTTGGATACAGGCACACATGATTCGTTATCAGAAGCTTCCACTTTTGTTGAAGTGATTGAGAAACGCCAAGGCTTGAAGATCGCCTGTTTGGAAGGCATTGCCTACCGCAACGGTTGGATTACTGAAGAGAAAATGCGAGAGTTGGCCAAGCCGATGCTGAAAAACCAGTATGGACAATATCTGCTGAAGGTGATAGATGAAATGAAGGAAGAGATAACGTCCGACACTTTGACCCATCCATCCAGAAACAAATAACATACGACCTATGAAACGCACTATCATTATCACGGGAGGCGCCGGTTTTATTGGCAGCCACGTCGTTCGCTTGTTTGTGAACAAATATCCCGACTATAAAATCATCAACCTCGACAAGTTGACCTATGCCGGCAACCTCGCCAATTTGAAAGACATCGAGGACAAGCCCAACTACCGCTTTGTCAAGATGGACATCTGCGACTTTGAGGGTGTCTATAAGCTGATGCAAAATGAGCATGTTGATGGCATCATCCATCTCGCCGCCGAAAGCCATGTGGACCGCTCCATCAAAGATCCGTTCACCTTTGCCCAGACTAATGTGATGGGAACTTTAAGCCTGTTGCAAGCTGCCAAGTTGTATTGGGAAGGCTTGCCTGAGAAATGGGAAGGGAAGCGATTTTATCATATCAGCACCGATGAGGTGTATGGTGCTCTTGAACTGACTGATCCCGAAGGCATTATGCCGCCTTTCAGCACTAAGGCCAGTAGTGGAAAACATCATTTGGCTTACGGTAATAAGTTCTTCACGGAAGACCTTAAATATCAGCCGCATAGTCCTTATAGCGCAGCTAAAGCCAGCAGCGATCACTTCGTGCGTGCTTTTCATGACACCTACGGTTTGCCAACCGTGGTGACCAACTGCTCCAACAATTATGGTCCTTATCAGTTCCCCGAGAAGTTGATTCCGTTGTTTATCAACAACATCCGCCACCGCAAGCCACTGCCTGTCTATGGCAAGGGTGAGAATGTGCGCGACTGGCTCTATGTGGAAGACCATGCCCGTGCTATTGACCTCATTTTCCACGAAGGTAAGGTGGCAGAGACTTACAACATCGGTGGCTTCAACGAGTGGAAGAACATTGATATCATCAAGGTGGTTATCAATACCGTTGATCGCATCTTAGGTCGTCCCGAAGGTGCCGATATGGATTTGATTACCTATGTCACCGACCGCGCAGGTCACGACATGCGCTACGCTATCGACTCGACCAAGCTCCAAAAGGAACTCGGTTGGGAGCCGAGTTTGCAGTTTGAGGAAGGCATTGAGAAAACTGTTCGCTGGTATCTGGATAACCAGGAGTGGATGGACAATGTCACCTCGGGCGACTATCAGAAGTATTATGATGACATGTATAAAAACAGATAATGGATAACAAAAACATCACCGTCACCTCGCCTTTGTTGCCCGACAGAGCAGAGTTTGAGCTGATGCTCAAAGATATTTGGGACAGCAAATGGATTACTAACAACGGTCAGTTCCATAAACAATTGGAAAAGGCTCTTTGTGAGTATTTGAAAGTTCCATTTATCAGTCTTTTCACTAATGGGACGTTGCCTTTGCTCACGGCTTTGCAGGCTCTGCGTATCACAGGCGAAGTCATTACTACGCCCTATAGCTTTGTAGCCACCACCCATAGTATTTGGTGGAATGGTTGCAAGCCTGTGTTTGTGGACATTGAGGAAAGCACCTGCGGTATTGATCCTGAAAAGATAGAGGCGGCCATTACTCCACACACCACAGCCATCATGCCCGTGAGTTGTTACGGTAAGCCTTGCAAAATGGATGAGATTCAGGCCATTGCCGACAAATACGGTCTGAAAGTGATACACGATGCTGCCCATACTTTTGGTGTGGAGGTGAATGGAGAGAGTTGGCTCAACAAGGGTGACATGGCTTCATTGTCATTCCACGCCACAAAGGTCTACAACACGCTTGAAGGTGGTGCCTTGGTAGTAAACGATGAGCAGACCAAGAAACGTATCGACTATTTGAAGAACTTCGGTTTTGCAGGCGAAACGGAAGTGGTTGCTCCCGGCATCAACAGCAAGATGGATGAAGTGCGTGCCGCCTACGGTTTGCTCAATCTCAAACAAGTGGACGAGGCTATTGAAAAGCGTCACCAAGTGGCCATCCGATACCGCGAAGCTTTGAGAGGCGTGAAAGGCATTCGTTTCTTTGACGATATGCCTGGCGTGCGTCACAACTATAGCTATTTCCCGATCTTCATCAATGCCGAGGAATATGGCATGACGCGTGACGAGCTATACTTTAAGATGAAAGCCGATGGCGTATTAGGTAGAAGATATTTCTATCCTCTCATTAGCACCTTCAGTACCTATCGCGGACTGCCGAGTGCTGCTCCTGAGAATCTGCCTGTAGCCACAAGAATTGCCAACGAGGTGATTTGTTTGCCAATGCATCATGTGTTGAGCGAGGAAGAAGTTGACAAGATACTTGGGTTAATCGTTAAATGACAATAGTAAAAAGGAAACTATAGTTTCACAACAAAATGGAAAAACCTATTGCAATCGTATTGGGTGGAACCAGTCCACACATTCTCCTCGTTAATAAGCTGCATGAAAGAGGATTTTATGTCATTTTGATAGACTATCTGGATAATCCTCCTGCAAAGAAAGTGGCAGATGAACATGTCAAAGAAAGCACCCTGGACAAAGAAATAGTTTTGGAAGTTGCCAAAACAAGACATGCCCAATTGGTAATTAGTGCGTGCATTGACCAAACCAATAGCATTTGTTGTTATGTAGCTGAGATACTGGGATTACCCCATCCTTATAGTTATCAGACATCTTTGTGCGTTACGGACAAGGGTCTGATGAAGAGGATTATGGTGGATAATGGAATCCCCACATCATCTTTCACAACTACCGTTTCTATCGAGGCGATCGATTGGGAAAAGATAGAGTTTCCAGCAGTTGTAAAGCCTGTTGATTGCAATAGTTCCAAAGGAGTCCGTCGCGTTGATTCGGTGGAAGAAACGAAGCAGAGAGTTGCTGAAGCAATTTCATTGAGTCGGACGAAAACAGCTATTATTGAAGGATTTAACCGTGGCGAGGAGATACAAGTGGATTGTTTGGCTACAGAAAGTGATGTAAAAGTGGTGATGACAAGACAAAAACAAAAGATAGCCTCTAAAGGAAACGACATGGTTCTGCAATCCTATGGCTCGGTTTTTCCTGCTCCCATTTCAAAGGAACTGCAAGTTCAAGCACAAGAAATTGCTACTGGTATCGCAAAGGCTTTTGGATTGAAAAACACGCCTTTCTTTTACCAAGCCATTGTAACCGATTATGGAATAAAAGTACTTGAGTTTGCACCGCGTATTGGAGGTGGTTTGAGTTACTATATGTTGAATGAGTTTGCCAATTATGACGCAGTAGAATATGTGATAGATTCTTATCTTGGTAACCCGTTGAAATTTGAACCTATTCAGAACAATTGTTTCCAGTCTACCATATTATTGTATATGGTACCTGGTGTCTTTGACCATATTTCAGGCCTTGATCAATTAAAGGAACAAGGGCTTGTCTATGAGATTTTTGTGATGAAAGCAAAAGGAGATTCGGTTGATGGAGACATGAGGAGTTCAAATCGTGTTGCCGCTTTTGTCATTCAAGGTGATTCGTACGATGAGTTAAGGAGAAAGGCAAGGATGGCAATAGAAAAAGTGGAGATTTTTGATAACAATAATAAACCCTTATTAAACCGTCAGATTTATTCTACACTATAACCCGATAATTCAAATTAGCGAATATGTCAAAGATAAAACATATCAATTTCGGTACAATATAAGACGCAGTGAAATCAGGGCATATCAGAGCCGCAGGTATCGACACCCATTATGAGGAACCCATCAAGGAAGGCTATAAATTGGCCGAACTCGACAATGTGATTCTCACACCTCATATTGGTGGATTATCATACGAGGCTTTTCATCAAATGATGCATGATGCGATGGAAAATATAAATGCATTTGAGAATGGGAAGTGGAACTTGATTGAGAAACACAGAATTATATAATCAATAATAACAATTATGAACCAATCCGTATTAGGATTATACTATGAAGAATTTGAGGAAGGTGCTGAGATTAAACACGCCCTTTCCAAGACCATCTTCGAGAGTGACAACAATTTCTTTTCGCTTTTGACGATGAATCATCACCCCGTTCACACTAATGTGGACTATGCCAGTCACAACCAACACGGTCAGCCTCTTGTTGTGGGTACGTTAGTGTTTTCCCTTGTAGTGGGTATGACTGTGCCTGACATCAGCGGGAAAGCCATAGCCAACCTTGGTTATGAGGATATCAAGCATCTGGCACCGACCTTCATTGGCGATACACTTTATGCGCGTACACGTATCATTAGCAAACGTGAATCGCAGTCGAAGCCAGACCGTGGTATAATTTATGTGGAGACAATTGGTTACAATCAACGAGGCGAAGATGTCATCTCTTTCCGTCGGAATGTGTTGGTTAAAAAGAAAGGTTATTAATATGAGAACTGGTTTTTTGACAAGAAGTCTAATGTTTGTGCCAGCACACAACGACAGACTTATGCAAAGTGCTTCACGAAGTGAGGCTGATGTCTTGTTGCTTGATATTGAAGATAGTGTACAACCGGTTGAAAATAAACAGGTGGCTCGTGACAAGATTGTTCAATATGTTCGGGAAGGTTATTTTAAAAACCGCGTTCTTTTTCCCCGTATCAATGATCGCGAGAGTGGACACTTGCTGAAAGATGTTTATCAGTTAGCCATTGAGGGTGTAACAGGTTTTATGTATCCGAAAGCCCGTCGTGGCGAAGATATTTATTTCATTGGCAAATTGCTTGAAACTATTGAGTATGACAAGGGTTTTGCACCTGGTACTTTCAAACTCATACCTTTGATAGAGACCACTGGAGCAGTGATGAACATCCAAGACATCTGCAATGCCAGTCCAAGAGTGGTAGCTGTTGCATTTGGTTGCGAGGATTATGTGACTGACCTCGAAGGCAAACATGACATTGAGGGTCAGAGCATTTTCTTTGCCCGTAATATGATTGTGAACGGAGCTCACAATTGCGGTGTGGCGGCTATTGATACGGTTCACATTCGTGTCCATGACCTTGAGGATTTGGAGCATAACCTTATTCTTTCCAGGAAACTTGGTTTTGATGGCATGCTTATTCTTAATCCCAAAGAGCTTCCCTTGTGTCATCGTTATTATTCTCCCTCACCAGAAGAGGTGGAATGGGCGAATGAGATGGTGCGTCTCTCTGATGAAGCCGTTAGAGAGGGCAAAGGTGTTGCTGTTAAAGACAATAAGTTCATTGGCCCTCCTATGTTGAAGATGGCGAATGAAATACTAGATAAGCACAATAAGATTGTCGTTAAGACTCAACAAACGACTCTTTTTTAAAGTTCATATAGGAATCTATGGATTTAACATTATTCTAAATATTTAAAAACAGGAGTATTACAAATGGAAAAGTTAGTATTAATTGGTACAAGCAGTCTGGCACCACAAACGTTAGATTTTATCGAGCGATATCAATTATTTGATGTGATAGGGTTTACTGTCAATAAAGCATACATTAAAGAATCTGTTTTTTTGGGTAAACCTGTTATTCCCATGGAAGAATTAGACCAGCATATTGATAAAGACAATGTTAAGCTGTTTTCAACAGTAACATGGTATAATTATTTGAATAGAGAAAGAAAGAAAATCTTTGATTTGCTAAAGAAAGAAGGCTATAAGTTTGCTAATCTTATTTCTCCACATGCATTAGTATATACTGAGGATTTAGGAGAAGGTAATTGGATTCATGATTTTGCGCATATAGGACATGGTGTTCGTATTGGAGATGATAACGTTTTTCGAATGAAATGTGTGATTGGCCATGACTCTGTAATTGGTAATCATAATTTTTTTGGTGTTGACAGTCTAGTAGGTGGGCATGATTATTTTGGTGATTGTAGTTTTATTGGTTTGGCTGCATTGATTCATAATAGGGTTGTTGTAGGTAACAAATGTGTGATTGGCGGTGGTGCTACTGTAAAAAGAGATCTTCCCGACTTTTCTTTAGTTGTTGCAGATAATTCTTTTGTTAAACAATGCGATGAGGAAAAGATAGAATCGTATATTAGTCCCAATCGTTTCAAAAGGACTGTAGAGGATTTTAATAAACTTAAAGAATCAAAAAAGTAAATTTCCGTGAGAATTATCGTGATAGTGAATAAGACAAGCAGGTCATAAAATGGGAAACATTACAACCATATTCTCCAACAATTTAAGGTCATTATGTAGTAATAGTGATGTAGAAAAACACTATTACGATGCAAAATTGTGCTTGTTGGATTACTTGTCGTGCTTGGTTGGTGGCAAAGGCACGCATTTGAAACCTATTACCAATGTCATCCCCAAGCATATCTATCGTAACTGGCTCGTTGAGGCATCCCAATCAATGTTATAGGGTGCGATGGAGAACATCAAAGC
>JAEEGL013524217.1_pt1 | contig 10260 bp, 8 predicted proteins | sample 9134231 | NCBI WGS metagenome assembly JAEEGL01 (sample SAMN16246548, study PRJNA631951) | gut metagenome | biome: gut microbiome; feature: rumen; material: fiber-attached | host: Bos | place: Iran: Karaj | collected 2018-10 | reverse complement strand
GTTCGAGTAGGGAACGCCGACATACTCCGCCATCAGGAACGCAGCCGCGCCCATGATCGGAGGCATGATCTGGCCGCCCGTGGAGGCCGCCGCCTCAACCGCGCCCGCGAACTCCGGCTTGTAGCCGGTCTTTTTCATCATCGGGATCGTGACGGAACCCGTGGTGACGGTGTTGCCGACCGAGGACCCGGAAACCATGCCGCAGAGCGCCGAGGAAATGACCGCCACCTTAGCCGGACCGCCCGAAGACGCGCCCGCCACGCAGTTGGCCAGCTGGATGAAGAAATCGGAAATGCCCGTGCACTCCAGGAAGGACCCGAAGATAATGAAGACAACGATGAACTTCGCGCAGACCTGGATCGGCGTCGTGAGGATGCCGGTCGTGCGGTAGAAAAGGCCGATCGTGAGGTTCGTGACGGCCCTCTGCATGCCGAGGCCCTTGGTAATGCCGTAATAATACAGCGCGTAAATGACAAACACGCTCGCAACGCAGAGGATCGGGATGCCGACCGCGCGGCGGCAGAGCTCGAAGGTCGCGAGGATGCCGATGATGCCGATCACGATCTCATAGGGCTTCACGTTCATCATGCCGAGGCGGACCGTGAGGTCCTGCGCGTTGGCTACGATATAGAAATAGGCGCCCGCGCCGAGGATCATGATGATACAGTCATACCAGGGAATATGGTTGGTCTTCTGCACGCCCTTCTTTGCCGGGTACATCAGATAACCGATTATGATGATGCAGCCGACGAAAGAGGGATAGCGGATGAGGTCAAGCCAGGTAGCGAACAGCGTGACATAGATGACAAATACGGAAAATGCAGCCATGATCGCATACACGATGATCCGGGGAGTCCCCTCCCACACGCGGGTGTTGGATTCCCGGTCGTATTTCTTCATGACCGCCTCGAGTTCTTCCTTTGAGGCGATGTCGCTTGCCGGTTGTGTGTTTGTTTTTATATTTTTATCCTTGTCTGCCATCCGTACCTCCTTATAGTGGAAAAAAGTGCTGCCTCCGATGAGACAGCACTTGCCTTGTTACTGTTTCGGATTATTCAGCCGTCTCGACCGTAATGCCGTTCTCCGCAAAATACTTTGCAGCACCTGCATGGAACGGAACCGCGATGCCGTCGGTTGCGAACTCGAGAGAGAGCTCAGCGCCCTTGCCGTGAAGAGCGGCGATGTCGGCAGCGCCGTCGTAGATGGTCTTGGTGATCGTGTAGGCGACGTCCTCATCCATGTCAGCGCTTGCGATGAGCGTAGCCTTGACCGTGATGGTCACGGCGTCCTCGTCAAATCCCTGGTATGTGCCGCCCGGAATCGTGAGGGAAGCGTACCACGGGCAGTCGGCAAGGAGCTTCTTCATATGCTCGTCGTCGATTGAGACAAGGTAAACCGGCTTGGACGTAGCGAGGTCCGTGACAGCGGTCGTCGGAGCGCCGGCGCAGATGAACGCGACGTCGATCTTGCCGTCCTTAAGGCTCTCTGCGGAATCACCGAAGGACTGATAGATCGGAGTGATGTCGTCAAGAGTGAGGCCGTAAGCGGTGAGGATGTCGATCGTGTTGTAGTATGTGCCGGAACCTACGTCGCCGACGCAGACATTCTTGCCCTTGAAATCGGCAACGGACTTGATGTCCGGATTGCAGGTGACCATCTGGACCGTCTCGGCGTAGAGGCCGCCGATGACACGGAAGTCGCTCATGGCGCCGGTCTCCGCGAAGGAGTTGGTGCCGTTGTACGCATAGGTCATAACGTCGGACTGAACCGTCGCGAGCTCAACCGTCTTGTTGAGGACGATATCGCTGATGTTGGCTGCGGATCCGCCGGAAGAAACGACGTTGATCTTGACGCCGGTGTTCTGGCCGATGTAGTTTGCAAGGACGCCGCCGAATGCGTAGTAGGTGCCGGACTCACCGCCGGTGCCCATGGTCAGGTTGGCGGAGACATCGGACGCTGCTGCCGGAGCGGTGCTCTCCGCTGCTGCGGTGCTGGCTGCCGTGCTGGCTGCCGCGGTGCTCTCCGCTGCCGGAGCCGCAGAAGAGGACGAGGAGCCGCCGCATCCTGCGAGCATTCCGAGAGACATGATGCCTGCCATGAGAATCCCGAGTGCCTTCAAAGATTTCTTTTTCATAATTACCTCCTTTTTGCCGGTTCGAACTTGGGGCCGGCACGATTTATATTCCAAAAACGAATTTATTTTACAACTTTTTAGAATAATATGCAAGTCCCTTTTGGACAGTATCCCGGGATTATACCCTGATTTTACAACAGGTCTCTCCCGCTCCCCGCACTTTTATGCTATACTCCTCATAAGGGAGGCCGCCATGAAAGACACTCAGGACAACCGCATCATCTTCCATATCGACGTCAACTCCGCGTTCCTCTCCTGGAGCGCGGTCAAACGGCTGTCCGAGGACCCGAACGCCCCGGACCTCCGCCTGATTCCCTCGGCGGTCGGCGGGGACGTGAAGACCCGCCACGGGGTCATCACCGCAAAGTCGATCCCCGCCAAAAAATTCGGGGTGAAAACCGGCGAGCCGGTCATGCGGGCCCTCGAGAAATGTCCCGAGCTCGTCCTCATTCCTTCCGATTTCACGACCTACCGGAAGTACTCGAACGCCTTCATGAAGATCCTGAAAAAATACTGCCCCGCCGTCGAGAAAGCCTCGATCGATGAGGCCTACCTCGACATGACCGGGCTGGAAGGCCGGTTCCAGAAAGAGCTGAATGCCGGCGGCACCTTCCCGCGCTGCGCCGCGGAAGTGATTAAAAATGAGATCCGCGATACCTTAGGCTTCACCGTCAATGTCGGCATCTCCTCCAACAAGCTTCTCGCAAAGATGGCCAGCGATTTCACGAAGCCCGACAAGATCCATACGCTCTACCCGGAGGAAGTCCCCGAAAAGCTCTGGCCCCTCCCGATCGGCGAGCTCTACGGCTGCGGGCCCAAAACCGCCGAGCGGCTGACCGGCCTCGGCCTTAAGACCATCGGCGACGCCGCAAGGGCGGATCCCGGCCTTCTTATCTCGATCCTCGGGGACAAGGCCGGCAGCTACATCCACCGCGCCGCGAACGGCCTCTCGAGAGGCGAAGTCGCCGTCACGCGCGAAAAAGCCAAGAGTTACTCCAACGAGACGACCACTCCAGAGGACATCACGCTGGAGAATTTCGACGCCGCCTGCGTGGCCACCATTAAAAAGCTCTCCGGCCGCGTCGCGGAGCGCCTTCAGAGGGACAGGGTGAGGGGCTCGACGGTTTTCATTTCCGTAAAGACCGCCCGCTTCAGGCGCCACTCCCGGCAGATGCGGATCGATAACCCGACAAATGACGCCGGCCGCATCACAGAAGCCGCCCTCCTCCTCGCCAATGATCTCCTCATGCCGCCCTCCGGCCTGTTTGCGCACGGGGAAGCCATCCGTCTTGTCGGGGTCGGCGTGACGACGCTCACCGAGAGCACATTTGACCAGCTCGATCTCTTCTCCTGGGCGGAGGAGAAAAAGAAGAACGATGCGGCCGCCCAAAAAAGGAAAGCCCGCGACGACAAGCTCACGGGCATGATGCAGAAGATCAATGATAAGTACGGCAGCGGCGCAATAAGCCGCGGGCAGAAAGGATTTAAAAATGAAAATACTGATCATCCGGCACGCTGAACCCGACTACGAGCACGACAGCCTGACCGAAAAAGGTCTTCGGGAGGCACAGCTTCTGGCTGACCGCCTTGAAAATGCCCCGATCGACCACTTCTACGTCTCCCCCTACGGGCGGGCCAGAATGACCGCCGCGCCGACGCTCTCCCGCCGGGGCGAGGAGGAGCACATTCTCCCCTGGCTCCGCGAATTCGATGTCCGGGTCACGCTCGAGGACGGGACCCGCAAGGGAATCCCGTGGGACTATCTGCCGGCCGACTGGACCCGTCACCCCGAGAATTTCACGATCGATCACTGGCTTGAGACCCCCGTTTCAAGAAGCGGGGACGTTAAGGGCCGCTACGACGAAGTGTCCGAGGGCCTCGATGCGCTCCTTGCAAAGCACGGCTACCGCCGGGACGGCTATATTTACCGGGCGGAGAAGCCGAATGCGGAGACGGTTGCGCTCTTCGGCCATTTCGGTCTCGAGTGCGTGCTTCTCTCCCGGCTTCTGAATCTCCCTCTGGTGCCGCTCCTGCACGGGACCTGCGCGCTGCCCGCCTCCGTCACGACCCTGGTCACCGAGGAGCGGGAAGAGGGGATCGCCTCCTTCCGGATGCTCACCTTCGGGGACACATCCCATCTCTCCTCCCGCGGCGAGGAGCCCTCGTTCCACGCCCGGTTCTGCGAGCGGTTTACGGACGATACGAGACATTGATGCTGCAATAAAAAAGGCGGCTCCCGCAAGGGAACCGCCTTTTTGCTGCCGTTCTTGTTTATTTCCTGCTGCTTCCGCTGTTCCTGCTGAGGATCCGCAGAATGTAGAGGAAAAGATTTACGAAGTCGAGGTAAAGCTGCAGGGCCGAGAAGATCGAAGCCTTGGCCAGCATGGTGCCGTCGCCCGAATTCGTGTAGTAATAGTAGTTGTCGCGGATCTTGGTCGTGTCATAGGCTGTATAGCCGAGGAAAATCGCCACACCGAGATAGCAGAATGCAAGATCCAGAATATCGATGCGGAGGAAGATCCGGACAATACCGAAAATAAGAAGCGCGATCAGCCCCGCAAAGAGATACGGGCGGATCGTGTCAAGCTGCATATTGAAAACTCTTGCCGCGATCGCCATCCCCGCAAACAGGATTGCCGTTGCCGCGAACGCGAACACGAGGATCCGGAGGTCAAACATGTAGAAGTACATGGAGAACGTCACGCCCGTGAGCGCCGCGTATGCGAGGAACATTCCTCTCGCCGAACCGACGGAAAGCTTGCGGACCCGGATACCCATAACCGCAACAACGGCAAGCTGGGCGACCGTGCAGACGATCAGGACGATGCTGAGAGCTCCGCTCATCATAAGCCTGTTCATGAATCCCGAGAGCGCAAGTCCCATCGATACGCCGAAGGTGACCAGGAGGCCAAGAGCCATCCACATGAAGGTCTTTGCGATGTAGCTGCTGAGCGACTCAGTGACTGCACCCATGCCGGCCATGGCATTGTAGCCGCCGGTTCCGTAGTTGTAGGAATTCTGATTGGTTTCATTTTCATAGTAAGGATTTTCATAATCCCTGTTGTAATCATTATTCATATGATAGATCTCCTTTCCGGAAGCTTTCCTTCCTTATAGAATGTAGTGTACCATCCTTTTTCGATAATTCAAGATTGAAATTGTGAAGATTATATGAATAATTCCATACACCCGTGCACCTTCCGGGCTCTTTCCCATTGACAGCTCCCCGAATTCCGCTTAATAATAGGTAAAAACCCGCCCGCAGAGAGGTTTTCACAAATCACAAACATGTTTTTCACAAATCCCCACGATTTTGGACACAGAATGTTCTAAATCTCCCTGTATCGTATGCATCATCAAATCGAAAGGAGATTTCCAAAAATGAAAAAACAGTTTATCGCAGCAGCGCTCGCAGTTATGGTCAGTTCTTCCCTCCTCATCACGGGCTGCGGCTCTTCCAATAGCACAACCGAAGCCACCAAAACATCCGTCACCTTTGAGGCGGAGACGGAGCCGGCAAGCGGCCAGGTGATCTTCGAGGAAGACACACAGACCGTAACAGCCGGGTCCTCCGAAGCATCTGCCTCTGACAGCACCTCCTCCGGGACGGAGATAAACGACAGCGACATCTTCACGGACCGGGATCTTCTCCAGGAGGCCGACACCTCCGAGGCCGAGACGATCGAGGTCGCAGACAACGAGGACATCACGATCTCCGAGGCAGGCACCTACATAATCACCGGAACTGCTGAAAATGCAACCATCATCGTCGAAGCAGCAGATGACGCCAAAGTCCAACTCGTGCTCGACAACGTGAGCATCACGAACGATGACTCTCCCGCCATTTATGTAAAGAGCGCAGACAAGGTCTTCGTCACAACCGCTGAGGGCAGCGACAACACTCTCTCCGTCACGGGCACCTTCACGGCGGACGGCGACACCAACACCGACGCGGTGATCTTCTCCAAGGACGATCTGGTCCTGAACGGTCTCGGAACTCTGACGATTAACTCCACCGACCACGGCATCGCGGCCAAGGACGACTTCAAGGCGACCGGCGGCACATGGATCATCAATGCTGAGGGCAAGGGTATCGACGTGAACGACTCCGTCTCGATCTGCGGCGGCACCTTCACGATCACAGCCGGCGGCGACGGCATCCACTGTGAAAATGACGAGGACCTCACGGTCGGCTCCGTCTACATCAGCGGCGGCAGCTTTACGATCGACGCGGGTTCCGACGGCATTCAGGCGACAACTACCCTCACGATCAACGGCGGCGACATCAATATCTCCGCCGAGGAAGGTCTCGAGTCCACAAGCGTCACGATCAATGACGGCACGATCTACATCGAGGCCTCCGACGACGGCATCAATGCCTCCGACAAGTCCACCGCGGTTGACATTCTGATCGAGTTCTACGGCGGCGACACCACCATCGTGATGGGCCAGGGCGACACCGACGCGGTCGACTCCAACGGTTACATCTACGTCTACGACGGCACGATCACGATCACCGGAATGTCCGCGTTCGACTACGAGCGGGGCGGCGCGATCTACGGCGGCACCGTCACCGTGAACGGCGAGCAGATCACCGAGATGACGAACCAGATGATGGGCGGCGGCATGATGGGCGGCGGCAGAGGCGGCCAAATGGGAGGACAGATGTTCGGCCAGGGCCAGATGCCCGAGGACGGCACGATGCCCGAGATGCCCGAGGGCGGCTTCGGTGGCCGCGGCCAGATGCCGGGCGGCAGAAGGTAACAACAGACAGTCTGAAGGGACGGATCTTAAAAAAGATCCGTCCCTTCATATTTTCATCTCATCTTAACTTTTCCGAAAAATCCGCCAGCACCTCAGATATCTTAATCTGCTGCGGACACACCACCTCGCAGCTCCTGCACCCGAGGCAGGACTGCGGCTGCTTCTCCTCCGGGAGCGCCGCGAGCGCCATCGGCGCGATGAACCCGCCTCCCGTGTAGACATGCTCATTGTAGAGCGAGATAAGATTCGGGATATCAAGCCCCTGCGGGCAGTGGCTCACGCAGTAGTGGCAGGCCGTGCAGGGCACCGTGCCGACCGAGAGCATCTTATCCGCAACATCCATGAGCTCCTTCATCTCCGCATCGGAGAGCTTCTTATCCTCCGAAAATGTAGCAAGGTTCTTCTCGAGCTGCTCCTCATTTGACATCCCGGAGAGGATCATGGTCACGGACGGGATGCTCGTGAGGAACCGGAACGCCCACGCCGGAATCTCCTCGTCCGGGCGGAGCGCCTTAAGACGCGCCTCATACTCCGGGGCGAGCTTCGCGAGCTTTCCGCCGCGCAGCGGCTCCATGACCCACACCGGGATGTTCCGCTTATTTAAGATCTCCACCTTTTCCCTGCCGTTCTGGAAGGTCCAGTCGAGATAGTTGAGCTGCAGCTGGCAGAACTCCATGTGATCGCCGTACGCATCGAGGAAGCGCGTGAGAACCGGCAGGTCCCCGTGGCAGGAGAACCCGAGGTGCCTGATGCGCCCGTTTTTCTTCTGCTCCATCAGATAGCTGAAAATGCCGTACTTCTCATCGTCGAGGTAGGCATCGATGTTCATTTCACACACATTGTGGAAGAGATAGAAGTCAAAATAGGAAACTCCCAGCTTCTCAAGCTGCCTCTCGAAGATTTCCTCCGCTTTTCCCCAGTTGGACGGGTCGTACCCCGGAAACTTGGTCGCGACATGGAAGCTCTCCCGCGGATAGCGGGCCAGAGCCTTGCCCAGAACCAGCTCCGAGTTCTCATCGTGGTAGCCCCAGGCGGTGTCGTAATAGTTGATGCCATTTTTCATGGCCGTGTCCACCATGCGGAGCGCGGCCTCCTCATCGATCCTGCCGTCATCTCCGTCAAGCACCGGAAGGCGCATCGCGCCGAAGCCGAGCGCCGACAGTCTGATATCCTGAAAATCTCTGTAAATCATTGGTTTCCTCCTCTTATTTCACTGCAATCGTCTTCTCCGTCTGCCGGATCAGATAGTCCATGCGGTCCACTTTTTTCTGGGTTTCGTGCAGGTCCTCCATCAGGTCACAGCGGCAGAGCCGAAGGTGCCGCACCAGCTCCTCTCCCCGCCCGGCCTCAAGAAGCCTCGCAGCCTTTGCGATGACCTCCTCACCGCAGCCGGCATCTTCGAGCGCGATCGTCATTTTCTCAAGCCGTTCGTCCATGGCGCTCTCCTTTCTCATTATCTGCAGTTTTATTGTACCTTCTTGCGGGATTTTGCGCTAATGGTTATAATGAATATCACGATATTCTTTTAAGGCATATCCCAAAGAGGTATTTCATGGAAATAAGAACCCTTCGCTACTTCCTGGCTGTCGCGCGCGAGGAAAATATGACCCGCGCCGCCGACCTTCTGCACGTCACCCAGCCCACCCTCTCCAAGGCGCTGAAAGCGCTGGAGGATGAGCTTGGGAAAAAGCTGTTCATCCGCCGCAGCTTCAGCATCGCGCTGACAGAGGAGGGAGCCCTCCTTCGCGACCGGGCGGAGGACCTCGTCACGATGGCGGACAAGATTGAAAAGGAGTTTCTCTCGCTGGACGATATCACCGGGGGCGACCTCTATTTCGGACTCGCCGAATCCTACCAGATCCGCTACCTCGCCCGGGAGATCCGCGCATTTAAAGAAACCTGCCCGAGCCTCCGCTACCACATCACAAGCGGAGACACCGAGCAGGTGACCGAAAAACTTGATAAGGGACTTCTCGACTTTGCGGTGATCTGCGACGCTCCCGACACGCGAAAGTACGAGTTCGTCCCGTTCCCGGAAGGGGACGTCTGGGGTCTGATCCTCCCCGCCGGTTCGCCGCTGGCTGAGAAAAATGAAATCCTGATCGACGACCTCGCGGGCCTCCCCCTCTTCACTTCCGAGCAGGGCTGGGAGGGCGACATCAGGGCATGGGCCGGCGACCGGTTCGGCGAGCTCCGCCTCGAGGGCTCCTTCCGCCTCGCCTACAACGCCTCCCTCTTCGTGAAGGAGGGGCTCGGGTACCAGCTCTCCTTCCGCGACCTCGTCGACGTCTCCGAGGGGAGCGGCCTTGTCTTCCGCCCGCTCACTCCGAGGCTCGAGGTAAAGCTGTACCTCATCTGGAACCGCTACCAGGCCTTCACCCCGGTCGCGGAGCGGTTCCTTGCCCAGGTAAAGGGACGGTTCTGAAGCCGAAAAGGACGACTCGAAAGAGCCGTCCCTCAGCCTTACTTCATCACAAATCTCTCCCCGTCCGTAAGGATCGTCACCGTATCGCCCTCCTCGACGAGGATCATATCGATGACGTCCGTGTAGCGGGCGGAGTAGATGTTTTCATTTTCATCGACAATGTAGAGATAGGTGTTGCCGTCCCTGACGATCTCCCGCATCTTCGCGATCGTCACCGTCCGGGTCTCCCAGGAAGACGTGTCCGTCTCCTCCGGCACATCGACCACGGTGCCCTCCGCCGTCGCCTCCGCCTGGCTGATGCGGCCCGCGACCAGCGCCTTGTACTTCGCGATGCAGTCGGCCTGGGTCGTGGCGGTCGCGACCATGTTGTACTGCTCGACATTGACGCAGGCGTACATTTTGACGAGCCCGCTCGCGTCCTTAAGGACCATGATGTAGGTAGGAACCTCGTCGAGCAGGATCAGCGACGGGAAGGAGGCCGCGTAGCGCTTCTCCTGCACCTCGCCCTGGGCCGAGGCCATCGCGGAGAACTCGTCCGCGCCCGAGCAGGTGATGAAGATCGTCTCCTCGGTCCGCTCGTTTGAGAGGATGAACCCGATGTTCGAGCTGTCGTTGTTCAGCGAGGTCACGCCGGTGTAGATCCAGATGTCCCCGTCCTTGGAAATGTACCCGTAGTCCGAGGTGTATTCGTCGTCATTTTCGTACTCCGTGATCTTGCGGCAGCCGCTCTGGCCGATCACCGAGTTGATGAAGCCCGAATGCAGCTGGGCCGCGTTGTTGTACTGGGCGCAGATGAGGTCGCCCGGGAAGACAACGTCCACCCAGCGCGGGATGTCGCCGACCGCCTTCTTCTCGCATGCGCCCGTCACCGGGTCCACCAGGATCGCCCCGACGACCTGGTCGCCGCCGTAGAGGCCGACCAGATGGTCGTAGACCG
>JAEEGL012254657.1_pt1 | contig 10260 bp, 6 predicted proteins | sample 9134231 | NCBI WGS metagenome assembly JAEEGL01 (sample SAMN16246548, study PRJNA631951) | gut metagenome | biome: gut microbiome; feature: rumen; material: fiber-attached | host: Bos | place: Iran: Karaj | collected 2018-10 | reverse complement strand
GTTCGGCTCTGCTTGCTTTTGAACATGTATGGCATGGCGAAGTTGTTCCTTTCTTCCCATTCCTTACAGCAGTAGAAAACGGCGAGGCTGCAGAAATGCTTCACGAAATGGTAACTGCCGGAGTAAGTATGGCGCTGCTTGTAACTGCAGTATGGGGAATTATGGTTGGCGTTGTTTCGATTTTTGAAAAACACGCTGATAAAACTGGTGCGGCTGGCACTCTTGCAGGAGGCTTGGCATGACACTTTTGACTACTGTATTTGCTGCAATCGTTTGTACGGCAATCTGGTACAAAAAACAGGAAGCACGCGAGCTTAAAGTTGGAACTCTTGTTCTTATGTATTGGGGAGCTTCTCTCATGTGGCTCATCGATGCAATTTTTGCTTATGCAGAAGAAGGTGCTGACTCTTTTGTTCCAGCTCCTCTTGATATGCTCAACGACTTTTACCTTGGACTTTCGGTTGTAGCTCTTGGCCTGATTATCTGGCTTGTAATACTTTTTATAAAAGATCCAAAGGGCGTTGTAAAAGCAGCCTTGTTTAAGAAAAACTAATTAGATGAACAATGAAATAACAAAGCTTTTGCAGGGCGTTAAAGACGGAACTGTTTCTGTTGATGACGCCCTGCTTGAATTAAAGAAGCAGCCTTTCAAAGATATTGATTTTGCAAAAATAGACCTGCACCGAAAATTGCGTCAGGGAACTGCGGAAATAATTTATGGTGCGGGAAAAACTTCTGAACAGATAATTAAAATTGTCCAGACTATGCTTGAGTCGGGACAAAAAACAATTCTTATAACCCGCCTGGATAGCGAAAAAGCAGCACTCGTAGAAAAAGATATTTCTTCTCTTGCAAAGTTTGATTACCACAGCGACGCGCATCTTGCAATTGTGGGAGAACTTCCTACCCCAGACGGAATTGGAAAAATTGTAGTTGCAACAGGCGGCACAAGCGACTTTCCTGTTGCAGAAGAAGCAGCCCTTACTGCCCAAGCTTTGGGTAATGAGGTTGTGCGCCTTTATGATGTTGGAGTTGCAGGCCTTCACCGTCTGCTTTCTCACATGGACGAAGTGATGAGTGCTTCTGTAATAATTGCAATTGCCGGAATGGAAGGTGCTCTTGCAAGTGTAATCGGCGGTCTTGCTGATTGTCCTGTAATTGCAGTTCCAACAAGCGTAGGTTATGGCGCCGCCTTTGAAGGTTTGAGCGCCCTTTTAAGTATGCTCAATTCCTGCGCTAGTGGAGTAAGCGTTGTAAATATAGACAACGGCTTTGGAGCGGGATTTTTGGCTAGTAGAATTAATCATGTGTTGAAGTCGTAGATTGCCACGTCGCTACGCTCCTCGCAATGACACAGCATCGTCATTGCGAGCGAAGCGAAGCAATCTACAACTTAACAATTAGGAGGCATTATGAAAACAATATATTTAGACCTACCTATGGGCGCCGCAGGCGACATGCTTACTGCAGCCCTTTTTGAACTTTTGAATGACGAAGAGAAAAAAGATTTTTTAGAAAAAATAAATAATGCCGGGATTCCTGGAGTTGAAGTTGGACCAGAGCCTTCGGTGAAGTGCGGAATTACCGGTACGCATTTTAAAGTGACGGTTGATGGAGAGGAAGAAGAATCTCACGATGCGCATCACCACCATGAACACAAGCATGAACATGAGCACGGCCCTTCGACAAGCTCAGGGACCGCGGAGCACGACCACCATGATCACGAACACGACCACGAGCATCATCATCACCACCATACTTCCCTGCATGATATTGAACACCTGGTAAACGACCTTAAGGTTTCGGCTGGGGTAAAAAAGGATGTGCTCGAGGTTTACAACCTGATCGCACAGGCAGAAAGTCATGCTCACGGAAAACCTGTTACAGAAATTCACTTTCACGAAGTTGGAACAATGGACGCAGTTGCAGACATTACCGCTGTGTGCCTCCTTATAGAAAAACTAAATCCGGAACGAATAATTGCTTCTCCTGTAAATATTGGAAGCGGTCAGGTTCACTGCGCTCATGGAATACTTCCAGTGCCTGCTCCTGCTACGGCTTTTATTCTTCAGGGAATCCCGACATACAACAATCACATAACAGGCGAACTTTGTACTCCAACAGGCGCTGCCCTTCTTAAACATTTTGTAAGTTCTTATGGAAACATGCCTACAATCACAACAGAAAAAATTGGCTATGGAATGGGCAAAAAAGATTTTGAGGCTGCAAACTGCGTTCGTGCAATTATGGGAGACATAAGTCAGAACTACCAGTCGGTAGTTGAATTTACATGTAACCTTGATGACATAAGTGCAGAACAGATTGGCTTTGCAATTGAACAGCTTTTTGAAGCAGGCGCTGTAGAAGCTTACACAATTCCTGTGACAATGAAAAAATCACGACCCGGAAATTTGCTTTGCGCAATGTGTCTTGAAAAAGACAAGCAGAAAGTTCTTGAAGCAATTTTCAAATACACAACAACTCTCGGAGTACGCCAGAACATAAGTCAGCGCTACGCTTTGGACAGGACTATTGAAACTGTAGAAACTTCGTTTGGGCCGGTGCGTGTAAAAAAGGCAAAAGGTTTTGGAGTTACAAGAAGCAAGTTTGAATATGAAGACTTGGCGAAAATTGCGCGAGAGACGGGAAAAAGTATTGAAGAAGTTATTAGTCTCATTAGCAAATAAATACGAAACTCCTTCTTTTTGCGACGAGGATCCTTCGCAGTTTTTGTGCTGGTATAAAAAATCCGGGACAACTGCAGATGTAGAAACTGCCTCATTTATTGCAGCCATGCTTGCGTTTGGCAGCCGCACTCAGTTCATTCCAAAAATCAAAGAGATTTTACAAGCCTCAGACAAAAGCTCAGGCAGCATAACGGCATGGCTAAAAACAGGCGCATACAAAAAAGACTTTCCAAAAGGCGTAAAAAAATTCTATCGCTTTTATTCTTACGATGACATGCTCATTTTTTTTGACGAACTTGCTGCAATACTGAACTCATCAAAAACACCTGGGGAATATTTTAAGGCCCGCTGGCAGGAGGCCTCAACCAGACAACCTATGCCTCATCTTGCCGACATCATTTCTCAAAGTTTTCCAAAAAGCCGCATCGTGCCAAAAGGCCGTTCCAGCGCCAACAAAAGAATTCACATGTACCTGCGCTGGATGGTAAGACAAAACTCTCCTGTAGACCTTGGCCTTTGGAAATGGTACCCGCAGTCAGACTTGCTCATTCCGCTTGATGTTCATGTTATGCAGGAGGCACAGAAGCTGGGTTTGATTTCCCAAAAGGCAACGGCATCACGAAAGACGGCAATTGAGCTCACTGAAAAGATGAAAGAAATATTTCCTGATGATCCGGCGCGCGGAGACTACGCTTTATTTGGGTTAGGTGTAGACGGGGGCGTTACGGGGGTGTCCCCCGTTTGAGGGGGTAGAGAGCAACGAAGTGCGAACGAGGGGGAGACTTCCCCCTCCTTAATATGCTAAACTAAAAACAGGAGAACTCATATGCTCGACGACATCCCTCGCTTTGACATGGCTAAAAAACCTAAGAAGATGCATCTTCTGGGGCTGGCATGGCTGCTTTCTTTTCCAGATGTAATTTCGCACAAAAACAAACTTACAAAAATCAACATGAAAGGTATTAAACCGCCGTATCTGCTTTTGTGTAATCACAACGCCTTTATGGATTTTAAAGTTGCAACTAAAGCAATCTTCCCGCACAGGGCAAATTATGTTGTTGCAATCGACGGCTTTTGGAAACGCGAATGGCTGCTCCGACTGATTGGCTGTATCTGTAAAAGAAAATTCACAAATGACATTACGCTTGTGCGCCAGCTTAGATATGTAATTGACCGCGGAAGCATTGCCGTAATTTATCCGGAGGCACGCTACTCTCTTTGCGGAACAACTGCCGTACTGCCGGAATCTCTTGGCAAGCTTGTAAAGATTCTTAAGGTGCCTGTTGTAACTTTGATCTGTCATGGACATCATGTAAACTCGCCGTTCTGGAATCTGCCTGATCACAAAGTACGCGGAACCCAGGCTACTATGAAATGTCTTTTCACTGCAGACCAGGTTGCCTCTCTTGACTACAAAGAAATCATGAAAGGAATTGAGCAGGAATTTATCTACGATGATTTTAAATGGCAAAAAGAAAACAATATAAAAATCACTTACCCTGAGCGCGCAAAAGGCCTTCACAAAGTTTTGTACAAATGCCCTGCCTGCAACACTGAATATAAAATGAGTTCCACCGGCACCACCCTGCGCTGCAATCACTGCGGCAAAGAATGGGAAATGACTGAGCTTGGAGAATTGCGCGCTAAAACTGGCGCCACAGAATTTTCACACATCCCAGACTGGTACGAATGGGAACGCGCCGAAGTCCGCAAAGAAATTGAAGCCGGAACTTATTACTGGTCTGGTCAGGCTCAGGTAGACGCGCTTCCAAATGCAGACCGCTACATAGACATTGGCATGGCAACCTTCACCCACGACATGACAGGCTTCACGCTCAAAGGAGAATATCAGGGTGAACCGTATGAAGTTAAACTTCCGGCTGCCTCGCAATATTCCGTTCACATTGAATACGACTACCTTGGCAAAAAAACAGACTGCGTAGATTTGAATACTATAAACGACACTCTGTACACATACCCCGTTGGAACAGAGTTTTCCGTTACAAAAATGTCGCTGGCTACGGAGGAGTTGTATAAGTTTTTGAAGAAGTAGAAATGAGTGGTGGATTCGCACTGTCAGAAACCCACAAAACTGGTGAAAAGTGCGTTTTTGTAGGTAGTTTATGAAAGCAAGTTGCCGCACTTTACCTACAAAACCGCTCGATATGCCATTTTTGTAGGTAAAATTCTGAAGAACCTCACCTAAAAATCCAAAAATGCAAAAAAAATTACCCACAAAACTAGCAAAAAGCCCGATTTTGTGGGTAATTTAATGTCCCCAGTTGCTGAAAAATACCCACAAAATCAATGAAAAACACGATTTTGTGGGTATTTTTTTCTTTAAGGATTAGTATAGTTTGTGAAGTCGTAGCAGGCAAGGACTGTATTACTATATAGTTTATCATTTGTTGATGTATTTGAACCATATAGCGAAACTGCATATTTGGTACTAGTTGTATCATTAATAGGAGGGAGGCCCTGACTTGACGACCAATAAGTAGCATACTGGGCGAAGAATGAAGATAAACCTAATGCATTAAAAATTCGTTTTAATGTATTACTATCTCCATTATAACTCTTGTAATAATCAAAAATTACTTCCATTTCTCCACCAGAAGGCATATACCAGGAATCGCTAAAGATTGTATTAGGAATACTGAAGGTTGTCGCATAGGTATTTGCCCAACTAAATGCAGGGTAATTTGTGGCAGCATCAGAAGAACCTGTAGGATCGATAGTACAAATCGCATTCCAGTTATCACGTCCGTCAAGATCATGAGGAGTACCTGTATAGGCAGTATCGTGTACAATTTCAGAAAAATACGTTTTGTATCCTGTTGAATTATACTTTGCCCACGCATAACCACTGCTATTTGTTTCTGAAGAGTTATGAACCCCCAAACCAACAACTCTTGCACCAAGATAATCTGTAGCAGAACCTGCATAGAAAATAACCGCAACCACATTATCACCGATTATCTGTTCAACTTCAGGAGATGCGGCATGCAAAATATTTCCATAAACACTTCCATCTGCAAGAATTATATCACCAAATGCATCAGGCTTTGTTTTAGAAATGAGGCCCATCTTGTAAATTGTTCCGTCGGTGTCGATAAACCAATCGGCTTCGTTTGCTTGACCGGCATTTTCTTTTGTTACTGTAAACTTCGGATATTCTGTTCCGGAAAGTGAAGAAGCGGCATTTTGTGCAAGACCAAGAACAGGAGTCCCAATTGTATAAGCAGCTGGGGTAATTACAGCTTGTGAAGTTGAAGTCATATTTGTCAATTCGCTGGCTATTTCAATTGTCACATAAGATGGCAGATAAATATCGTTGTCGTCATCAATAACTGCAGTGCCACCCAAAGTGATTTTACCTTTAACACCTGCATTTGGGGTTCCCATATAGTAAATACCATTTCCTGCAGTTCCAGCAGTGTTACCACTGATTGTACCACCAGTCATTGTAAAGGAAGCAACTTTATCTCCTGAAGCCTGGAGACATATACCGCCACCGTAAGAGCTAGCCGTGCTATCGTCCGAAACAGTTCCATTAGGATATTTAGCCTTATTATATGCATGGTTATTGGTAATCTCACCACCACGCATTATAAAGGTTCCATCTGCATAAACAAATACACCACCTCCGGCAGTTGTATAGTTTTCATTTACATTTGAAACATAAGACCCATTATTTGTAATATGGCCGCCTTCCATAATAAATGTACCGGAAGCAACGCAAACTCCAGCACCCTGTGGCAATAAGTAAGCGCGCTGGAATGCATCCTGCCAGTTATCTTTGATATAGCCGTCATTCATTGTAAAGGTTCCACCATTTACATATACAGCTCCACAAGTACCATTACTTGAATTATTCTCAAATGTACCGCCATTCATCGTAAAGGTTCCGCCAGTCTTTACATATACGGCACCACCTCTTATATCAAAGTCATGGAAGGTTACTCCGTCTTTCATAATGAGAGTACCGCCGTTTTCTACTGCAACTGCTCCTTTGGAAGTTATAGAACTATATACACTCGTAAATTCAGCTCCATCGTCAAGCGTTACTGTTGCACCTTTGCCAACATTCATAATGGCGCCATCTACATCATAAGTTCCAAGTCTTCCCTGTACCAGCATATTTTGGATTTTAACAGGAACATTTGTAGAAACAAGCAATACAGATCTAAATCCTTCAAGATCATAACCATGACAATTAATACCATCGGTTGTGGCAGAAGTCTTACCTTGTAATACAAGAGATTTCATCGGCAGAGTTCTATCTATGGCAAGGTTGTAATCTCCTGTTTTTTTACTGATTGTTATTGTGTAATCTTTAGATGGATCATTTATTAATTTAATTAATTCAAGAGCACCCGTTACTGTTCTAAGCGGTCGTTCTGCAGAACCATCACCCTCACAAATTGAAGTCTCATCATTTATATCAACATAAACACCGTCTCCACCATCTTCAGCATCTACATAAATATTTGATGAACCAAGATAACGCCATGCTGCATATAAGGTCATATCATTTTTAATGTAAGTAAAATCAGTATCATCGGCATTGTCTTTAAAATCAAATGGGTTCATAACAAATTTTATATGATTATAATTTTGTCCATCATACCATGTTTCTTCATATACATAATACCATCCCATAAATTTATAGCCTGTACGGGCAGGAACCTGGAAATCTGGATCATTTTTCCAGATAGGAGTTAACATATCTACTTCTATCGGAGACATACTGCTTGTGCCATCTCCAGCAAAGGTAAAATGAACTTGCTTATTAAAACATCCTTCGGCATCAACAAACCATTGAACTGTGCCTTCCGAAGTTTCTTCTGGCGTTACATGGAAGTAATCTTTATTACTTGCAAAATTGATGAAGTCCTTATCATATACTACTGCTGTAGTTTTATTAATTTCCCCTTCATAAACACTTGGTTCTGAATAGTATTCTGGGGTAATTGTAACAGAAGCAGTTGAAGTCAAATCTTCCAGCAGAACAATTCCATATTCTGCTTCTGAATAAAGATCATCAATTTCTACAGAACCGTACAAATAAACAGTTGAGCTTTTCTCTGACCCAGCAGTTACATATACATCGTGACCTTCATGACCTTCACCATCGAGACCCGTATTACCGTGAATTTTAACTCCAGAACCGAGCGTAACTTTAGATGCTAATCGGTCATTATACGCTTCCTCATAACCCATGTAAATTCCATAAACACCAACCGAATTTCCATCGATTTCAATGTCTTTAAGAGTTACAGGAGTTTCTGTTAGAATTGTCAATGCTGCAGAAGTAGCAGTACTATAAAGAACTGTATTACCATCACCCACTATATTGATTGATTCTGCAACAATAGGTTCTCGCACCTGATTCTCAGTGTCATATTCACCTGCAATTACTTGCGGATCTGTAAATTCGCCAGACATATAAATATACCATTCGCAAGAACTGTCATTTGCCTCATTTATTAGTTCAACAGCTCTTGAAAGTGTTTTAACTGCAGTTTCTTCAGATTCGCCGTCGTTTCCATCATTTCCATTTGCATCTACATAAAGTTTTGCAGGTGTAAATTTAGCATAAAACTTCTGATTTGCTTCTGTTCCGGCCTCTACAAGATCAACAGGTCCCACAGTACAACTGCTATTTTTATACCAGCCATTAAATGAGTAACCTTCTTTCTGCATTCTTGGAAGATAAACTTCATTTTTACTGATGAACTTAGTGCGCATTTTTTCACCAGGAGCAGGAGAAGCACCATTATATTCATACTGAATAGAATAAACCTTATTCAACTCAAAAGTTTCTTCAAAATAAGTGTTACGACCTTTTACTACATTCATGATATAAGAATAAGTGTTTACTACAATATCTTTTTGAATACTTTGATCTAATGCCAAAAAATCTAAAGTAAGACGATAAGTTCCTACAGGAATTCGTCCATTGCTTAAATCTTCTGAATTTTGAGCTAAATGCTCATAAACAGTTTTATTAGATAATTTTGGGGCAGTTGTTTTTCTATTTATGTATCTCTGTTCAACAATTTGACCTGTTTTTATATTCTTGAGGGTAACATAAATACTGTCTATATCCTGATTTGCGTATCCAACATTTGCATTAATTGTAAAAGAAAATCCACCGTAATCACCAAAAGGAGTTTCAAGTTCATCAGAAGATTTTGCAGGTTCAAGAGCTATTGTAATTGAATTAGTTTTATTTTCTTCAATCAGGAACTCTTCTATCTCGAAATAGAAAGCAATACCATCAAGTTCTGCTGTCATCCTGATTGTATATTCACCGGCACCATCTTCCAAAAGCATCTGTTTTCTATACACATCAGTAAGTTTCGTTGAATTAGAACCTATCAATGTTCTTTCTGAAACAGTAACTGCATTTCCGTTAACATCCTTTGTTTGCTTTACATATAAATAAACTTTTGAAAGATTATCCATAACATATTCTGTTGAAGGATTAATTGTACGGGAATTTACAGAAACATCACCATCTGAAATCATAAGATAGGTTTTATTCTCTGCTTTTTGAGTAAGCTTTTCGCTAAAGGGATTTTTACAAGAAACAAAACCAAACAGAATTGTAAGGAGTGCAACAGTAAACCCAGTCTTGTAAATATTTGTCATATTGATTTTCAGATTATTTGCCTTCATATAATCAACCCTCCCTATTCAACCTTTACGTGTGCAGTGTAAGAATAATATTCTCCCTCTGAATCTATTGCCTCGAGGTAAATAACATAAACACCTTTTGTTAAACCTGTTGTGTCAAAATCAAACTCAGAGTCCCATTCCGCAGAGCTTTCATCTCCATCTATAATCCATTGGAAATCGTCATACTTATCTTCATCTATAACTGTAAAGACAAGTACTCCTCCGGTAAGATGTGTATTATTTTCAACAACAACTCCATTACAAGTAACTTCAACTTGAATATCACTTTCAGGACCCGATGGGAATGTAACCGTTAATCCCATACCAACACGTTTTATGAGGTTTCCAGTATTTCTCTGTAATATCCAGTATTGTTTTTGACCGTTGCTAAGAGTTTCCGGCATAACTTCAAAATAATCAGTAATTGATGAAGAAACATCAAGAATAAATGGAGACTGATTTTCTACATAATTTTCCAGAGAGATTCTTCGTGGAACAAAGGCTTCATTCATTCTTTCTGTTATTTCAACCTTTGCACTACCCGCAAGATAAATATCATTTGGTTCATTAGCTGATCTATAACTAAGCTGGGCATAACCTAATGTTCTGTAAATTGCGGAAGAAGTTACTTCTGAAACTGTCGAAGAACTTACATAAACACCTGAACCAAGACCTCCGTCAGTATGATCTGTATTAACTGTGTTGTCGTGAATATAACCGCCAAACTGCTCCATTATGGCATTTTCTTCAAGATAAACACCGCCTCCCATTACTCGATCAGAACCTTGTTCAAACTTGTTATAAGAAACATGACACTCAGAACTTTGAATAATTTTAAGGTAACCGTTAGCGGCTACATAAATTCCGGCACCTTTTGCTACAGCTGTAT
>JAEEGL011862554.1_pt1 | contig 10260 bp, 6 predicted proteins | sample 9134231 | NCBI WGS metagenome assembly JAEEGL01 (sample SAMN16246548, study PRJNA631951) | gut metagenome | biome: gut microbiome; feature: rumen; material: fiber-attached | host: Bos | place: Iran: Karaj | collected 2018-10 | reverse complement strand
TTATCCAGGCCAATACCACATCGCCAACAGCCAGACTGTCTGGCTTCACAAGTTCCACGCTCTCCTGTCCGCCAATGATGAAGGGCAACATGCTATAACCCTTTACAGGCAGCGTCACGCGCTGGCCTTCGTTCACCAGCCTGATGACCTCCGCGAGAATCTCATTGTTGGGCAATACCTTCTGTACCGTTTCCATCACGCTTCGCTGGTTACCGCCTCCATGCAGGTCATTGCCGCAGCCCTGTCGGGCAGACACTCCAGATGAAACATCTTGGCCCTGCCAGCCAACAGCGTCTCAGTCTCGTGAAGACCATCAGCCAGCTGTCGGTCCCATCGTTTGCCAGAGATAGAGGGAATCAAGGCTGCATAGGCCTTCAACCCCTTCAACGGGCTGATTTTGTTATACGGAGCCTGACTCAGCTGTACAATGGCACCAATAGGAGCCTTGACATTCTTATAACACGGCGTCTTGCCGCTCCAAGGCGAACCAAATACCCACGGCTTACCGTCGATAAGCCTCACCACAGGGTTGTCGTCGTTCATCAGTTCCGTGCCTTCAATATATTTGAGCCACAGACTCGAATGAGTACTCTTGCCCGTACCGCTCTTACCTAAGAACATATATCCTTTTCCTTGGTAGCTGATGACTGATGAATGGAAAAGAGCCGTCTGCTTGTTCGACGTCGAGAGGGCGTACATCACCATCAAGGCGTTGTTGAGTCCGAACAAAGCATCATAATCCAGCACAACGAAGGCATGATTATACTCTGGAGAGGCAATGACGCGAGCCGACAACTTCCCATGGAGCAGGAAGTTAAAGCAAGGATGCTCACCCACATGTCCAGCCTCTATCTGCGAACCGTCATCATCCTGAAACGACTCTTTGACAAATGTCCCTGGCATCATGAATGTAGCCCCATCGACTACCTCCAGTTCAAACAGCGGATGCGCTGCTTCACTCACAGAGATCTTGAAGGGCTCATACTGGCTCAGCTGCTCTATCACCTCTGCGCTCTCGTCAATATTCAATACGAAGCAATGCTCCGCCACACGATATGCTATCTTCATAGAATCTTTTATATTTGCCTGCAAAGTTACTACAAAAATCCCATTTTACACACAAAAGCGCAACTTATTTACTTTTTTTTCATATCTCTTCAAAAAAAGAGCCTGATGAGGCTGGAGCCACAGAGAAAGGGTTGGGAGGAATTGAGTTGGACGGCATAGACACCAGAGGCGAAAGCGGGAAGGGGGATGAACGCTTCGTGGCCTTTGGGGGAAAGCGTCGTTTGGAAGATGCAGGCCCCTGAGAGTTGGTAGATCCTTACGTTTATCGGGCTTGTCGGTTCGCTGGTGAATGTAAGGCGCAGTCCACCACTGGTGGGTACAATCGTGACATCCTGCGGCTGATAGTGGCTGATGGCCTGAATGTCGGTGAGTCCTAAAATATCGAGCAGTCCCTTGTAAGCGTCAGGCATTCCGTAGCCGTATATGTTGTTGGGATAGTCGAGGCTTTCGTCGGGATGCCAGCAGGTGCGGTCGAAGAGCGCTAGAACCTCTTGGGGCGTAAGATCTGGTTTTGCCTGTAGCCAAAGGGCAATAATGCCTGCCACGACAGGTGTTGACAAGGACGTTCCTGACTCTGACCCCCAAGGATAGCTGATGCCATTGAATTCGGAGTAGCCGCTGATGTTCCAATCCGGTGTATACACATGACTAATGGATCCAGACACATGCGTTCCTGGTGCCACGACTTCTGGTTTCCTTAGGCCATTCATGGCAGGTCCCGTGGAAGAGTAATATGCGATTGTTCCGTCAGGTTTGTTGGCTGTCGCCCCCACGCAGATGACCGATTGGAAACAGCTTGGAGCAAAGATGTTGTGTCCTATTTGTGCATCCGCCCACCGCGTGTCGGCGTCATTCTTCGTGAAGGCATAGCTCGAACTGCCATATGCCTGCACCACGCCCTCGCTCTCTACGACAAGTGCCATCGGGGCAATCTCTCCTATTGGTCGCTCTGACTGAAGCAGTATCTGCCAAGCATCAGCGGGAATAAGCGAGGAAAGGTTATGATAGCACGATACCGTCAGTGTGTCCTGACCACAGGGGAAGGGCATGACGACGACCGTATCGGAGGGAATCAACTGTGAATCCAACGTCAGCGTATCCGTCGGAATGCCGTTCTCTCCGCGATAGGCGTAAAAGTGTATCTTGGCATTGCCTTCGGCAGTCAGACGGTATATGGCATTCTTCCTGGAGGTCAGAAGAAAAGCTCCTGCGGTGCCTTTATCTGCTGTTTTGATAAACCACGTTTTCGACACACCCTCATTACCAGCCGCTGCCACGAGGATGTGTCCAGGCCCCGTCAGGCTGTCGAGAACAGCAGAAAAGAGGCTGTCGTCCTCATCGAGATAGGGTGTATACCCTTCACTGAAGGAAGCGACGCAGGGCTTCTGTTGGCTGTCAGCATAGTCGAAGAGGTATTTGAATCCTAAGGCGTCCAGTGCCGAGGTGTATTTGTAGATATCAGTGGAGTCGATGTATTTTTCGTTGGTATTTACGACGTTGGCCACGAGACAGATGTCGCTGTCGAAGGCGATTCCCCGATACGGCGTGTCGTAACCACTTCCGGCAGCAATACCCAAGGTGAGAGTGCCGTGAGTCTCTGACATGGCGTCGGTAGTTTGTCCGTAGCTCAGGAGTTTTTCTGTTCCTATATATTCTTGTCCTACGGGCAAACGGCTTCCTATGGTGTCTTTCGACAACTGGTCCCAAAGGGCGCGAATGCGGTAGTTCGTCGTCGTACGGTCGTAGAAGGTCGGGTGTGTCAGGTCGAAGCCTATATCCATCAGTCCCATGATGACGCCTTCACCGGTATAGGCAGAGTGGGTGGGTGTTGCTTCATATGCAGGCAGTGCGTTGACAATCATAGCTGCCGTATCGACGCAGAGCGAGGCATGGCAGCCGGCTTCTATTCGCAGAACCGATGGTTCTTGCGAGAGTGCTGCCAATTGGTTTAATGGTATGGTGGCGATGGCGATATTGCCCCAGCGGGCATGTTGCCGGCATCCGTATTTTGCCAGTATGTCGTCATGCTGACGACTATCCGTTTTGACAAAAGCTGTGATGCTGCGATTACTTGTGGTTCCTCGCGTAAATGCCACAGACTCCAGCGCAGCCTGTCTGACCAGCCCTGATAGTTTTTTGAAATCTGGTGTCTGCGCAATGGATGGTGCAAAATGCAATATCAATCCCAGAAAGCATAAAAGTCGTATGTTTGCCGTTGCCATAGTTTAATCGTTTTTAGATGATTCATAGATTGGCTGCGTACTCACAAAGGGACAGTCCCCTTGTGAGTCCTTTCGGAATAATTGTCACGGAAAGGAATTTTCTATATGGCATCAATCTCTTCGGGAGTCAGACCTGTATATTTTGAAATCAGTTCAATAGGTAAATTGTCTGCTTTCATCCTTCTTGCATTTGCTAATCTTTCTTCAGCACGACCTTCAGCACGGCCTTCTTCTCGGCCTTCAGCACGACCTTCTTCTCGGCCTTCAGCACGACCTTCTTCTCGTCCTTCTTCTCGTCCTTCAGCACGGCCTTCAAGGCGTCCTTCTCCCTTGGCTGTGAAAATCTGATCGGCCAGGATGACGCGATCGTCCAAATAACGGCGATATGCAGCCTGCTCCTCTTTGGTCATTTTGGACAATTGCAGCTTCTCGCGCGCTGCTTTCAGACCAGGAGCATCAGCATCTTCCGGGATATCGCTTGTGGATAGGAAATAAATCCACTGCTCAAGCGGTACTTTTGACCAGCGGTTGAAATCATTCACCTTGAGGATATAGTATTCAGGATAAAGCTTATAAACCTCATCAACGCCAAACTGCTGACGCTGGAACGTCGAAAGCTTCAGAACTTCGTTGTTATGAATTCCTCTGAACTCCGTCTTTCCATGATAAACGAAATCCTTTCCCTGTCCAAGATCAAAATAAACGATATTAATGGAGTAAACCTTTTTGACGTTATCGTAATTCTGCCCACTGTCGATATATTCTGTCACCAACTTTGAGGCACCAAAGAGGATGCGCTGGAAGTAGGCATACTCAGACTCGCCTTGTACCTCGATAAGCAACAGTTCACCGTCAGAATCCTCTGCCAGAATGTCCACGCGGTTCATCTTGGAATCATCGCGGTCTTTATTGCCATCGCTTTCCAACAACTTATGAATCTTGATGGTCGATCCAAGAAGGGTAGATACAAAACCTTCGAGCACGTCAAAGTTTGCCTTGTCACGCAAAAGCCGCTTAAGAGCCCAGTCAAAGCTGATAAAGGTCCGTTCTTTCTTCATATGCTTACATATTTTCGGCAAAGATACGCACTTAATTCCATTCTACCAAATTTTTAACTCAAATTTTACTCCATCACTTCCGGGCAACGACAACCTTCTTGCCATTGACAATATAGATGCCAGGGCGTAACTGGGAGGCGTTAGACATTCTGTTACCCTGAAGGTCATAGATTACGTTCTGGTCATTCTTGGACGTTTCAAGATTGACGATTCCACTGGAGGAGTTCGAAGCATGGAAAGTAAACGATATCGTACCATCCGCGTTTTGGCAGATATCAGTAATCGGTTTAGAGAGCAGATTGCTTCCCTGAGCGTTGTTATTATACATCACAGAAGCAGGAATACTGGTATCTGTCAAACTGTTATTAACGAAACTTGTTGAGTCTGTAGTCCAAGGATAAGCCGCTGAACTCATAATACAACTATTCATTCTATTAGCAGCATCGCGGTAACGGCTTCCTCCTCCACGCGAGAAATATAATTCGCGCCATTCAGAATAATTCAAATTATCCGCTGTCATCAAGTGACAATCAGGACGACCTTCAGTATTGTTTACCGAATTAACACTCCAATTGCTCTTCTTGTAATTTACATGCCATACCAACAATCCTCGTCCTGGCAATGCAGCATCCCAGCCCTCCCACTGACGATTCTCCAGCAGATAGTATTCGTTGTCAGTATGATGAATGATAAAAGCCTCTCCTCCTTCTGCAACAGGCTTTAGATTTGTAATTACCGTATCTTTAGTCAATGCTACAGGCTCCAGCCAACCCAACAGCATCTTTTCAACAGCCGAGTAGTTAGGCGGACAGCTACCCAAGTTCGAGAGATTACCAGAGTCCATCAAGTCCCATTCATCGAGTACTGACGCGTAGGTAACTCTTATAGAGGTAGGATAGAGATCAGGCAAGCCCAAACAGTGAGAGTATTCATGGCAGATAGTCCCTACTCCGCAGGAGGTGTTGTTTGACCACAGTTCACCACTGGCACTATACTTATATGCCGAATGACCATCAGGAAAATGGAATTCACGCATTTCATCAGTGTTAGGCCAGATATGAGCCGTCAAACCAGCCTGATTGCCGGCATAGCTAGCATAGACAAACACAATCTGTTCGATATATCCGTCACCGTCCCAATCGTAAGGCGAATAGTCAATAGCGGGTTCCTGTGCTGAAAGAAGCTGTAGTGATTCGTAAAACGCACTTCCTCCCCAATTGGTGTCAACACCATTGCCATAGGCTGCTGAGAGGCTGACTTTCATCGGGCCATACACATCGAATTCAAGATTCAGCTGACCATCACTTTGATGACGGAAATAGTCAGATACCGAACCGGCACCCTTGCGCTGAACGAAGCCCTCCTCATTGAATAATCGGTGATAAAAGCCACGCGGATCGTCGACCTGGAAATCACAATCAACAAAAGAGACAAGTACTACCATTTGGCGGTATATACGACCAGCATCCCAATCCTGGTTAATGGCAGGCAGGAGTTGAGGGCTAAGATGACTTACACGTAAAATTTGCTGGGCACAGAGCAAGCAGGGCAGAACGATAGCCCCTATAATAGTAACAAATCTCTTCATTTACCTAAAACGGAATACAGTTATTTCTTTATTAAAATAGGGTGCACAAAGCTTGCGCCTGCGCACCCAATATTAAATGCTTAATTGCGTCTATGACTTAATAGTCAGAGCCCCAGTCAGGATCAGAGGGATCTGGTTCTGAAGGAGTAACACTACCGTCATCATCACCACCATCTGCACCTGTACTTCCGCAGAGCATGCTCAGCAGCTCAACGTCAATGGTCTCCACTTCAGGAGAAAAATAAATCTTTTTCATTTCTATTCTTTCAAATTATTATCAATAAAGTACTTTAAACAGGGTGCCATACCAAAAGGCACCCTGTAAAGTTCTTATCTAAGGTATCACTTACTTAGCAATGAACTTCTTACCGTTCATGATGTAAATCTGACCCTTCTGAGGCTCGCTTACGCGAACACCCTGCAGCGTGTAGATAGCGTTGTCGCCGATCTTCTCAGCCTTCACGTCGTTCTTCACGTCGAAGATACCAGTTGCCTCAGCGTCGTCCATCCAAACAACTTTAGCAGAACTACCAGTAGTCTTTCTCAGCATCATGTACCACCAGCCTTCGCCAATGTAAGTCTTCTTCTCCTTAGAGATTTCGTTCTTGTCAATGCGGAAGCCCTTATACTTAGCAGGATTGTTCATGACATAGAGGTCGTAAGCGATACTAGAACCACCAGCATAGATATCACCAATACCAGGTATGACAACAGTCTTATCAATCAACTGCTGGTTTGTAATAATGGTTCCATTAATGTACAACTCAGTGTTGGACAGACCACCCCACCAAGAGTTATTTGCAGTAGTAGTACTGAAGCTAAGCTCAACATCCTTATTAGCAAATGAACCATCACCGATAATTTCAGCCTTAACAATTACAGCCTCGTTATAAACACAAGGAAGTTCATAGAAGCCGTCGAAAGCTTGCAGAGGAACCATGAAGATAGTAGGATCGTCATTACCTGCACCAGGATCATCAGTATAAGTACCATAGAGGGTCAACTTAACCTTTGCACCACCTTCAACAGTCTGATATCTAGCAATCTTCTTGGCAGGTAATGTACCTACGCCCTGGAGATCATCCCAAGCGCCTTCCCAGTAACGAGCCCAAGCTGTCTTAGTATCACCATCCTGATATACATAGAACTTGTTGTAGTCTACTGGAGGAGTAGGAGCAACATAGAACTTCACTTCATAAATCTCAAAGTCGCCAAAGTTATGACCCAGACCTTCGAAGGCATCCTTATAGTTTGCCAGCAGATCTTCGTTTTCAACAGTAAGCTCAATAGTACGAGTATTTAAGGCAGTCCAAGTAGTGCTGAATGCAGTCATATCGAAAGGATTAACTGTAGCATCAGTCAATTCTGCCTTGTTATAATTAATAAGAGAACCGGCTGGCAGATTAGCGAAAGCATTAGCTGCGACAGCAGCCTCTGCCAACTCACCATTGAAATCAATCGTCATTACGCTTAGCAAATTGGCAAAAGCGCCACCTGCGATACCACCAATTCCGATGGCACCATTGAATACAAGCTCATCAACAGTACATGTTGCGTCGATAATCATTGCATCAAGACCGTTCTTGGCAATATCACCATTGAAAGTAATCTTTGCAATATTATCACCCTTCAAAGCACCAGGTGCGAAAGCACCACCCTGTGAGCGAATCTCACCAATCGTTACTTCAGGCCAAACAAAACCTACAAGCATACCAGCATTAACTACTGCACTGAAGTCGAAAGCACCAGCAGCAATAACATTTGCTAATGCATCATCAGAGCTTACATACTGACCAGCACCATTTGCAAGTGACAATGTTGCAGCAGAGTAATCACCATAAGTGAAAGCACCAGCATTGATAGAAATAGCACCAGCCTTAACTGTACCAACAGTAACAGTCTTCAGATTCTGACCAAATGCTTTGTTACCAATAGCATTAGCAGCATTGATGTTGCCAACTGTTACGGTTGCCAACTTGGTACAACCCACGAATGCATCAGCTGCGATTGCCTGTGCACTATTGATATCACCAAATGTTACGCTTTCAAGCTTAGTACAATCCTTGAATGCATTACCTGCGATGGTCCAGCCAGCTGTAGGCTGGTCCATAATGTTACCCAATACCAAAGTCTTAAACTTGCTATTGTTACATCCTTCGAATGCACCGCCAGCAATCTGACCCTTTGAAGCGAAGTTCAATCCAGAGAGGTTAAGTGTTTCAAGCTTGGTTGCACCCTTGAAGGCATCTGCACCAATCACACCACCAAGGTCACCCTTCAATGTAAGTGACTTCAGCACATTGGTTGCACCATATACTTTACTACCAAAACCAAGATTATCCATAGCAGTTACATCAATGGTCAGAGTCTCAATGCCTGAATTCTCGAAAGCACCATTAGCAATGGTCTGGACAGTCTTCGGCAAACTTAAAGTCTTCAGTTTTGTATCATTATTAAATGCCTGATAGACAATATTCTGAACGCTACTATTCTCAAGACCGTTAATCGCAGTCAGAGAAGTCAGATTAGCGAAAGCAGCACCAATGCTCTTGAACAGGGTTGTTCCAGGCAGCGTAACTTCAGTGATAAAAGAGTTAATTTTACCAGCCTCAACGAACACATCGTCACCAAGACCTGCCAGCTTCTTACAGTTACCAAAGTCAAATTTGGTGATCTGAGTCGTAGCAAAAGCGCCGGATGCTACTGATATCAATTCTGAATTAGCAGCGAAAGACACAGTGTTCATGTTGGTATAGCCGTCCAATGCAGTTGCAGGAATCGCCTTAATGTAGCGAGGGAACTCAACTGATGTAGCGTTTACCTGATCAGTGAAAGTGCCAACATAAGTACCATCAATTTTGCGTACAGTACGAAGGGCTGCGGGGGCAAATGAAGTCACTTTGAAAAGGTACAAGTCTTCGAATACCGTCGCAGAGCAAGTAGCCTTCAAAACAAGAGCTCCGTCCACGATAGGAGTCTTTCCTTGACGGACACCCAAAATTGTCACCTCACCAGGATCGCCATTGGCTGTAGCCTCAGTGGTTACCTGATAAATGTAATCTCCATCAGGGAAAATATCACCCAATGAGATTTGAGCAAAAGCATTTGAGCCAATCATAGCCAAGAGGCTCAGAAGCATCAATTTAATGTTTTTGATTTTCATTGTTTAAAAATTTAATTGTTATTAATAAAAAAAGTAAAATTCATAGTTTCTGCTCGCTAAGTCTAAGACCAGCAAAACAGCTAAATAGAGTAAAAACTATCTTCCAAGCACCTCCCCTCTTCTGGACGCAATACCCCCAGCAAGAGTCACACAATTTTTAAATTTAAATGTAACCATAATCTTAAAAGTTTAAAAATAATTCCTTTTTAATTTACACATTTTAATAGCTCATACGCCGCAAAGATACGGGAAATTCTCAAAACTTGCAAATTTTTGCAGGATTTTTTTGCAAAAAAATGTTAATCCGCGTAATTTTGTCATCATTCTCGTCGAAAATCGACAAAATCAGACTCCTTATACCTTATTATATATATAGAAAAGGACGGCACCAGCGATTAGATCATCAGCAGAGCCTAGCGTCCCTTCCTACCGTGACTTCTACCGAAACTCAGTTGGAGCAGCCTCGGAGGAACCCCAGAGCAACCTCGGAGCGACACACCACCAAACGACAGGAGAGAATGCCGAGGGAATCGGTTGCGGGCGGGCACCCGCAACCGATTTTATAAGTTTACTTTACAACCTTGCGGGTTGTGCCATTGTCGTAGACAACGATGTTAACGCCTGACGAGAGCGACTGCAGGCGCTCGCCCTGCAGGTTGTAAATGGCATTGGACGTTGAGCGATGAACATCGGACGTTGATGGTTGAACGCTGCTGCCGCCGCCTGAATTTTCATTAAAATAAGCCTCAATGCTCACCGACTTACATTCTGGCATATTCATTGAGAACTCGCTACCTTCATGCTTCTGAGTCTCTGGACTACCTGTTTTTGGCGTCGTAACGACCTTCCAACCTGCTATGTTACTCTCCGGAGCATCAATAGTCAGCTCCTGGCCGGGGAAGAACTTGCCGTCGAAGACGCCTTCTGAGAGTTTGATGCCATTGACTGTAACATTTTCAGGTATAACGGCAACATCCTTGTTGATAGTCACAGGAATGGCAGTGCCGAGACCATACTGGACACTTAAGAAGTCTAAGAAGTAGTCAGGTCGGGATTTGTAGGTAGTCGTTCCCCACCAACTACTTTCTGTATAGCCTGCGAGCCATTTCTTGGCCATTTCGAATTTATCGTTGATCTCGTTACGACTATTACCGCTCCATG
>JAEEGL010710029.1_pt1 | contig 10260 bp, 24 predicted proteins | sample 9134231 | NCBI WGS metagenome assembly JAEEGL01 (sample SAMN16246548, study PRJNA631951) | gut metagenome | biome: gut microbiome; feature: rumen; material: fiber-attached | host: Bos | place: Iran: Karaj | collected 2018-10 | reverse complement strand
TATCTGAAGGTGACTGGATGGAGATTGACAAGTCCTGGTATCCCAACGTAAAATGGGAGGACGAGGAACCGACAGAGGTTTCATTTACCATGATTGACGAGAGTGAACTCACACACGGAAAGACTGTCAAAACGGAAGAGGTATCTGATGATAGGGCTTACTGCAAGGAACATTGTAAAGGATACCGGGAGAGCGGTGGAAAGTGTTTCTTTGACGATGACTGTGAGGAAAAGAAGGAAGCCGAGGCTGAAAAGAAATGGACGCCTAAATTCAAGGCGGGGGATTTATTCATATACAACGGTATGTGCCAGTCGCCGAACATCTATAAAGTCAAACGCGTTGTACAGGATGGATGTGTGTCAGGATATTGGTGCGGGCGATTTGATGTTCCGACGATGGGTCATGCTTGGTTTAGTTATTCTGAGGAGAAGTATATGGAACCCCCCTACGAACCCGAGCCCGAGCCGGAGGAAGAGAATGTGAAGGAATACACGACAGAAGTTGCATACAATACCGGTTATAGTAATGGGTATGACGCAGGGTACGAGGAGGGATATCTGTCAAGGAAAAGAGTGGAGAAGAAGATTGTTGAGGAGATTAAGGGGTATATGGATGAGTTGAAGGATATAAACATTGACGAGGTGGAATAGATTATGAAACTGCTAATCATCGGCATTATATACTTGCTGCTACCGTTATTGTGCCTCTTGCCTGATATTATTTACGCTGTGGGGCATAAGGATGAACGGGTACGATTCTATGATGATGAAGACACCTATATTGGATAAGGATATGAAAATAAGATATAGTAAAGATTATTCCTTCCTCCAATCAATGTACAAGAGCGATATTCAGATGCTCAGGAGAGGAAGGGAAATAACAATGCCCTCTGATTACGGTGGAACCTGGGAGGAAGCCGATGTGACGATGGAAGAACTGCAAGAATATGTTAAACAAGGATATGCAATAAAAATTAACTGTTAGAGATATGCCGTGGTGTGCAATTTATAAAGACAAGCCGTGTGGCGCCTGCATATGCCGGAGTTCGTGCCCGATGAGCAAATACGAAAAGAAAATAAACGACAGCAATAAAACGAAATGAAAATATTGATAGGAATAGCGATCTATTTGGCCCTTGGCTTGACTGTTAGTGATTTTTACGATGAGGAGGATACATTTTTTACCGCATTTTTCTGGCCGGTGTTGGTTCTTGAGGAATTTGTATCTTGTATAAAGTGGGGTATAAAACGTTTTAAGAATTAATATGATAACAATAATGTGCATTCTCGGTAACTACTGGGCAAAACACTATTTCCACCTTACCGAGAACGAGATTTATGAATACGGACTGATCGGGATATTCTTTGCGAGGATATTTGGAACAGGGTGGTTAAAATAGCCGGGAATTTTTTTGAATTCTCGGCTTTTATATGTATATTTGCATCGTAAACATTAAAAAGAAGATAATATGATTAAAGAGTTTGAAGAGTTTTTGGAAAGAGAAACGCCATCTTACAATGGCTGTATGCTGTGTAAATTTAATAAAGAAGATGGTACCCCTAAGTTTCACCTTATCACACGCAAGAAAGCCGCCAACCGCGATATGTTTCTTGTTGATAGCAATTTTGCGTGGGACTTTGAATTTGAGTGGAAGAGATACCCTAATTGGGAAATCATTTACAAATATGTAGGAAATAATTAATTTGACATTTACGGTATAACATTAAAAACTTAAACAACATGAAGAAATTACTTTTAGCATCATTGCTTTTTATCATCTCCTGCATTGTGCCTGTCCATGTGCTTGTCAAGAGCATTAAGTTCAACCAGGACTGTGCGGGCTATCTCAAACAGGCGGCTGACGCAAATACCGCAGAACTTGCACTGACACGCCTCAACTACGCATTGGACTATGTTGAAACCCATAACCTCACAAAGGGTTATACATCAATCCTGTGGCGTACAGAGGATGAGAACATCGGTTTCTGGTATGAGAACCTGAAGGCTTGCCAGAAAGAATTGGAGGACTGCCTTGACGGAACGCAACTCGAGAAATCCAATGTGCTGATGAAGGTGCGTGAATCGCTTACCGACGACGGTGGTGAAGACGGGCTTCAGTTGACGATACCGGCCGGAATCAGCCGCTACCCCGAGAACAGCCAATATGCATTTTGGCTGACGCTGAGCTTCCTGCTCATGACTGTCGCCGTCGGTTGGATTATCTACATTTTTCACGAGGAATATTAATATGATTGAAAGCGAAAGAGACAAGCAGATTTGGAAGGATTTCTGTGACGCCATATGCGAGCCTATTGAGCATAAGAGACTTTGGAAGCCGGAGTGTGTGACTTGCGACAGATACGACAGGATTGAGCACACGGGATGCTTTCTGGATAGATGCAAACTCACGGGAGAGAGTACATGGCTTGATGAATAGAAATATAAAACTCATTTAACAAAATTAATATGAAAGAAATTGAACTTATGCCGGGAACCAGCATTAACGAGGCTTGGAAACAACTGTTAAGAGAAAGTGCCGACTGTGGTGACACCTGCCACGGCGTATTCAACGACCATGACATCTATTCAACCGATACCCTCGATGAGGCATACAAGAAGGTAACGGGCAGAACCAAAGCCGAACACGACAAGGATATGGAGGATTGGAAGAATGACTATGAACTGAAGAAGTTGGAGCACAAGGAACACATTCCCGAACTTACAAAGAAATATTGTGATGAAGCCCGTGGCGTCATCCTTGAAAGCGAATATGATTTTTGGGATGAGATTGTTCCCATCCGTCTCGGCGACTTGTATAAAGGCATGGAACTTGACTGCACACTTGACTTGTGTAGGATCATGCGTGACGAGAAACTCGCCTATGGCGAGAGGCTGAAGAAGGCATATGATAAGTTTATGGCTCAGGGGCACAGCGGAATGAGTGCGGGGCTTGTTGCGAGCATGCTTCGCAGGTTCTGTCCCGACGGCAACGACTTGGCTGATGCGGTGTTGAATTTTAGATTTGAGGAAAAATATTTATGAGACTTGGCACTATAAAAGAAAAGGTAAAGTTCATTAAAGAACGTAGTGAATCTTTCATCAAGGATGTGCATGATTATATGATCAAGACCAACTGGACCTGGTATGACAGCGATTTCCCGCCAACTGAAGAAAGAATCAAAAATGCTTTCTTTTCTCTCCTTGATGAACTTGGAACGGAAACAAGCACAATCACCACAGGCGGATTCCATGTCTGCATCAATGATGATCTTCACAGGATTGAGTGTTACTTTGGTGGAGACTCTACAAAGAAGATGGGTATCAAACTTGTCTCTGATGAAAAGGGAAATGCCATCTATGACTTCATCAATACTCTCTGTGCAGATTTCCCAGTCCTGAACAGGGAATATCTTCTTCAGAAATATAATCATTTATTTTGATACTTTTGCTCTTTAAATGAAAAACGAATTATGAGTGAAAAAGTAAAGCCCATTACCCCTGACGAGGTTTTTCAGGAAATGCCTGATTGGGTTATTGAAGGCACTAACAAATGTATCAGAAAGCATTGGGTTCAGTTGAACCAAGAATCCCGTTTTCTTCAAGAAGAACTGATTGATGAAATATGGAAAGTTTTCAGCAGGAAGATTGGCACAGCCGACTATGAGGCTTGGAAGAAAAAACTGTTCGAAAATCATTATCTTGACATTGAGCCGATTTACAGGGAAGCCGGTTGGCATGTTGAATATGACAGCCCTGCCTATTATGAACATTATAAGTCAAATTTCACGTTTAGGAAAAAGAAACAACCATTGCATTTCAGCTCTGGACAATGATACATGGGTAATCACCAATGGATATGATTAAAAATAGCGCCGAGGATTTTGAATTCTCGGCTTTTATGCGTATATTTGTATCGTGTTTGGTTAACATTTAAAGTATGAAAGTTATTAAAAAACGCGAAGCCCCAGGAGTAAGGGGCACTTGCCCGCACTGCGGCTCTCTTATTGAGGTTGAGGAAGGGGACATAACATGGTACAAAGACATTGACGGAGGCAGCAGTCCGTACGTTAGATGCGGCGCCTGCCACAAGCAGTTTGACGTTGAAGGTTGGAAAGGCATTTATAGGTTGTACTAAATGGGAAGAAGGGATATAATAGAATCGATGCTAAATGCCTTGACGCCGCAAGAATTTGAGGCGTTGTATCTCTGCCACCCAAGAATACCAATACCGGAGGACTTTGATGCGGTGGAGAAAATATCAAGAGAAAGGGAAAATATAAAAAACAATATGGGCGAAAATTTTGAAAACATAAAAGTCGGCGACTGGGTGGTTATCCACAGCAGATATGGAGACACAGTCGAAGAGGTTAAGAAGGTTAACAAGGCAACGTTCAGTGCCGGAGGTGTTTTATTCTACAAACGCGACGGATGGGAAAGAAGCGGTGATCCTTGGAACCATAGATGGGCGGAACTTGGAACCCCCAAGAAATTGTCAAAGGTTCGTAAAGAGGAAAAGACGAGGAATATGGTAAACTATCTTATGAATTTCCCCTATTCTAACCTTGATTATGAAACACTGGAACAGGTGTTCGACATTCTGAAAAACGCTAAAAATCAGGAGAGATAAAATGGGGCTTACTAATTTTGCTGATTTAGAAAAAGGTATCAAACGGCAACTCCTCAATTGGATAGGGGCTCTCGTTGACGAACACAACGGCGTGCTGACAGTCAAGGACAGGATAGATGACTACGGGAAGCGGCTTGCGGAAGAGAACGACGAACACCAATGCCTCGCCGTTGTGGCGTTCGGGGACATAGATTTTCCCATTATGAAACTGACGAGAGAAAAGAAGGGTATAAGGGTGTGGAGAAAAGACATTTTTTGGAGAGACGAATGGGATTACCCCTTGAAGGAATTTGACAACGAGGTTCTTTGGCAACTCTGCCATGAGTTGAATACCAATGTGATAGTCGGGTTTGAACCCGATAATTTAGAGGATGACTAATAAAGATCAAAAAAGATATGGTAGAAAATTTTTTAGCCGATATAGGGTTTTTCTATAACCGGGACGTTTTTATGGATTACGGTGCCCGCCTCTATTCAAAAGAGGATTATAAGCCCCTGCAGCATGTTTCGTATTGGTGCTATTGCGATGCAACCAACACCCTAAAAAGAGTGGTGAATGCATTCGTCGTTGATATGCACCACGCCACGCCATACAAGATAACGGTGAGGATGGCGAACGAGTGTTTTGAGGAACTGGTTAGTTTCGTTGCCCCTGTCGGGGTTTTCAGTGAAGAGGAGATAATCAAATTCTTAGATTCCCGCGGACATAAGGTGGAGATAATTCAAGTGTATTAACTATGAAAATATTTTACAACGATAAATTTAGGCAATGGCAAGCACAGAATGACAACGGTACCGCCGCTGTATGGGCCGACACTAAGGAAGCCGCCTTGCGTGAATATAAAAAAATGGAAAAACAGCATAATAACGAGAAACTCCACGGCTGCGAGGCATGCTGGCACAACTACCACTGCCCACTGTCTCAGGAGGGGTTTGACTACGACCCTGACACCTGTCCGTATAACCCTGACAATGACAACTTTGATGATGAGAATATTTAAGCGTCTTTTCTGCCGTCACGATTGGGAGGCAGTGCATGGCGGAGTATGTTTTCTGCCATGTATTTGGTACAGGTGCAGGAAATGTGGAAAGATTAAAAAGTTTTGAGTATGGAGTTCATTTGGATGATTTTTTGGGAATTCTTCTTCGTGATGTTCATTCTTCCATGGGCGTGGTTTCCCATTGTTCTCGGATTGTGGGACGATGACAATGAACCCAAATGGGTAAGGTGGGTAATAGATCAAGCAATAGGGTCTTATTGATAAGCACCTTTATGATTAGTTATTATGATTACAGAAGATTATGTAAGTTGAAGTATTAGATGAATATAGCCTTTAATATTATATTAAATGAAACTAAGAGATTTAATTAACAGACTTGAATATCTGTCTCACAATGGGCAGAACGATAATTTTGAGGTATGTGTACGAAACGCAGAGGATGTTGATTCTCCGTTCAGTATAGGGTATGCCTATATTGTACAGGACCCTCGTTATAATTTTGACGAAGCAAAAGAGGGTCCGTACAAGTGGATACAGATTGAAACTTATGAAAACCTATGCGATTATGGAGACGAATAAACTAATGACGCTTGACGGGCTCATTGAACGCCTGCAAGAGATAAGGGAGGATGTGGGGCACGACTGTGACGTTCGTATATGTATGCCACAAGGAAGCAGGGTTGTAAACGCAAAGATAGAAATGGTTTGCTCCGATTATAGGGGTGGAGAGGATTCCGCTTATATTGAAATGGGATACAATGAGCCAAAATGGTTTGAGAGATGACAGCGAAAAAGGATATAAGACAAAGGTGCTTTGAAGCCAGGTGCGCAGCTAGCTGGTGGGCGACTGAATGTAAGGAAATGAAGACGGAAAAGGAAATCATTGAGGAAGCGAACAAGAGATACAATTCATTTTTTGAAAGAACCCATTTCATACGTTCAGCAGAGGAAACATTTTGTCTAATACAATATAGAAAGAAAAAACAAGAATTACGACAACAGAAGGAACACGTAAGTTTGGATTAGATTTTCAATTTTTAAACTCAGAAACAAATGACATATTATTTAGGATACACGCCAAAAGATAAACAAAACACAAGGGGTTTTGTTATGTTTGATATTGAATATTATCAGAAGCAGAGTGAGAAAAACAAAGAAGAATGGTACAGTGAGATAAGTTGCCTTCCTTGTGTTGATGGTCTCACGTGGTTTTTGAAGGATAAGTTCAATGAACCCGGATTTGATTATGAACAGTTTATCAAAGATGCATCTGAAATTCAGGAAGTAAGGGGACTTTTGCATGAACGTAAGTGGGAAGGGCAGGACAATCACCCAAAATCTCCCAAGGAATCAGATAATTTCCATTATCATATATTCGGCAAAGTCATTGAAAAAATGTTTGATGACTTTGTAAAGAAGTATGGACTATGGATTGGTATAGATTAAATTATGAAAATGATTTCCAATGAAAACATTCAACGACCTTGAACCCGGGGATAAAGTGATAATCAAGAACATGTCGGTAGTCGTACCCTGTAATGTCACGATTGACGGGCACAAGTACATCTCTGAGGTTGTGACGAAGGATGAGGAATTCACGGTTTGCCGTTTTTCACATTACAACAACGGGCTTGGCGGTAATTTCGTTGAGTTCTACCTTTATGATCGGAACGGGTTCCCGTTTAAACGGATGATGCGGTCTCATGACTTGGATAAGACTGAGACAGACGAATATAAGATAGTACAGTAATATGATTGCAGAAGATTACGTTAGTTTTGAATTAGCTAAACTCCTGAAGGAAAAGGGGTTTGATGTACCGGGTAAGGTGTGGTATTCTGAATATACCTCACAATTTGGGGGTGAAAAATATACAAGTATTGAATTTGATAGGCATAACATGTTTGAAGAAAATTACAAGTTTATATGCTATGCCCCAACTCTCCAAATGGCAATGAAGTGGCTGAGGGAAGTCCATAATCTTCACTGTAATATTGATTATGATTTCAGGTTAGGTTGGTGGATTCGAATAACTTCTCTAAAAGAGGTTGTTCAAGACCATGATACTGAGATGAAAACCTATCTTCCGCATAAAGTGGATAACTATTCTTCTTATGAAGAGGCTTGTGAAGCAGCCATTAAATATTGTTTAGAAGAGTTGATTTAGGTATGTCTATTTGGTTTAAATGCCCTCATTGTGGAAAGGGCTCTGTTGATGAACAAGGTGAAAATATGGTAGATGATAATACCGAACTCTACAAGTGTGAGAATTGTGGGGGTATTATGTCATCTATAGACGATTCAATCACATACAAAGAATATGTGAAACTTTGGAGAAAAGAGCTTGGATATCTTGCTGAGGATTATGTTTCCTTTGAAACTGCCAAACTCCTGAAGGAAAAGGGGTTTGATGCGAATTTACTTGTTTGTTATACCCCAGACGGATTATTTTCGCGCTCTTATGGAATAAAAATGTATACAAATGAAAGCGAAGATTCTGCCGTTGAATGTATATGTCCTACACTCCAAATGGTGATGAAGTGGCTGAGGGAAGTATATGGCATTTTTATTAGCATATGCAATGGAAATCATAAAAAAGATAATAGAGATACGAGCACGCCAGACAATGTATACTATTTTTTTGTTATAACTGACGACAGGGCAGTATATGAAGAAGAAAAGCAGTGTCTCAAAGAGTTTATTTCTTATGAGGAAGCCGCCGATGCCGCAATAAAGTATTGTTTAGAGAATTTGATTTAATGAACTATGGATAATAGCCAACTATCGGAGCAAATAAACAAGAAATACGCCTCCCTGAAACGTCACGAGGCAAATGTGGAGCGCTTGATCAACAAAGAACCGTTCACAGAATTTGACGATAAAAAGTTGCACAGGGAAAAATATATGGTAAGGAAAATCCGCAAGGCGATTTCCAATATTGAAGAGCACCTCGAAAAAAATAACAATATGATTACTGAAGATTATGTAAGTTTTGAGATTGCCAAACTCCTGAAAGAGAAGGGGTTTGATGGTTTTACGGAGAAATGGTATTTGGAATATAAAGGCGAATACACCCTTGTAAAATGGGGAACTGCTGAACATCCAGACAGTAGCATTGATGTTCCAACTCTTCAAATGGCAATGAAGTGGTTGAGAGAAACGCATAATGTATTGGTAATACCAGACTATGATTACGAATGTACTGACAAGCCATATTGCTATAAGATATACAAACTTGGAGAGAACGGAAAGCCGGAACGAATCCCAATAGAAGGGGTAAGATACGATACGCTTAACGAACCCCATACGGAAATTGTTGCATATAGGGATTATAAGAGGAGTTACTTTGATTATAAAACATACGAGGAAGCCTGCGAAGCGGGGATTAAATATTGTTTGGAGAACTTGAACTAATGAAACAGTTAAAAATAGAAACCACCACGAAGTCCACCACAGAAGTGACCTTGGATGGGCTTGACATAGAAGAGGTTATCAGGAAAGCGGCCGACCTGGCCCATTATGTTCTCGAGGAATTGAGCATGTACCGTCAGGAAAACGGTATAGAGGACTTCTTTGCCTGCGAGGGTGAGGCGTGCGCATTTTTGGACTTGATAGACGATTAACCTATGAAAATATACTGCAGAAAAAGTTATCCTAATTTTTATTTCATGACACGGCGCGAGAACGGGCTGTGGTGCATGGACTTGCAAATACCCGACATTGACACGCTCGTGCTTTGCGAATGCTATATAGGTGCGGAAGAAGAGGATAAAGCGTGGGAAGAAGCCGTTGAGGTATCTACCGAAGATACCAAAATCTTCGATACTTTTTATGCCAGGAAAGGAAATTATCAAATGATTTCCAACGTTCTGAAAAATGTTTTCGGCGTAACGCAGGAAGAGATTGACAAAATCTACGACAGGAATCCTGAAATGTTGGAACTCACAAAGGAAATAGCCGGTACGGCGCGTTATGAAATCAGCAACTATGAAATGCGCGAACTTTACCGTAAGGTAAAACGGCATATGAACAGATGGAACGGTGATAGGGAACGCGTGAAGAAATATCTCATTGAACATGGTGATGTTGGATTTCGTTGGGATGGAACGATGGTGGATATTTTTAGCAAGTGCCATCCTACGGCGCGGTTGTTGCTTCGCGATTTTCATAACCGTTGGGGGGATAAACTCGATGCGTTGGTTGAGGAAGCAGTTGAGAAGTACCCCAATGAGGATGATTTTGATCTTGCATACTATTATGTGAAAGAGCGGCTGTACAAAGAAAATTAATGTATATTTAAAAAAATTAAAAATATGACAAAAAGAAAACATCGCAAAAAAGTTAAACAGGTACCTTGTACTGACGTACATCAGCACGTTCGTGAGCATAATGAACGTGTAATGAAACAGCGCGCTTGGGAGGCGAAGAAGCGCGAGGAAAAAATTCGCGAGATGCAGGAAGCCATGGAAAGGCAACGCCTCGATACTTCAAGTAAGAGTTAATGGAAGATTACGAAAAAATAAGGAAACTCATCGAAGAAAAGTGGGCTGAGGGTAAGGTGGTCCTGATGACAATTGAAGGGCTCGCCTCTGTTCCCGTTAGGGAAATAGTCAAACAGCCCGTCGAGGGTTTGC